>Ga0182013_10001535_pt1 | contig 31552 bp, 27 predicted proteins | sample 612S2MmetaG_FD_120487 | JGI IMG/M metagenome (GOLD analysis project Ga0182013, IMG submission 120487) | Permafrost microbial communities from Stordalen Mire, Sweden - 612S2M metaG | ecosystem: Environmental > Terrestrial > Soil > Wetlands > Permafrost | place: Sweden: Stordalen | collected... | reverse complement strand
CATCAGATTCTCAAAATAAAACAAGTCAAGAGATCGTTTCAATCCACGCGCCCACACGGGGCGCGACATCGACCCGCAGCCGGTCGCTGAGGTCGTATTCGTGTTTCAATCCACGCGCCCACACGGGGCGCGACGTAGCCGGGCTGATCAAGACATACACTCGAAGACGTTTCAATCCACGCGCCCACACGGGGCGCGACAGCTGGATGCTGTACGTGGTCTGCGCCGATACAGTTTCAATCCACGCGCCCACACGGGGCGCGACGCCGCCGTCCTGGAGATTCGAAGCGGAGACGGTGTTTCAATCCACGCGCCCACACGGGGCGCGACATCGCGTGCGAAGCCGTCTCTTGTGTTCTTATTTGGGTTTCAATCCACGCGCCCACACGGGGCGCGACCACCGGCGAAGTGCTGTCAGTGATCGCCGCGCTCCAGTTTCAATCCACGCGCCCACACGGGGCGCGACGACAGAGTGCCGGGCTTCCATCATCGAATAGTTGTTTCAATCCACGCGCCCACACGGGGCGCGACGGCGGCCTTGTTTGCCACAGAGGGCCAGTGGGACGTGTTTCAATCCACGCGCCCACACGGGGCGCGACGTGCCGACGGTGATGACGGGTTTGGGATTGAAAGTTTCAATCCACGCGCCCACACGGGGCGCGACAGCCGCCGAAAGGCTTGCGCCGCTGGCCGTGACCGTTTCAATCCACGCGCCCACACGGGGCGCGACACCAGCCCATAGTTCCGTACCCTTTGGGAACCGGGTTTCAATCCACGCGCCCACACGGGGCGCGACCCTCAAGCTCCTTGAACAGTCGCTGCGCGTTGGCGTTTCAATCCACGCGCCCACACGGGGCGCGACGGTACGTTACCTTGAAGTCATACACGAGCCCCTTGGTTTCAATCCACGCGCCCACACGGGGCGCGACCATCTACAACACCGAGATGTTTCTGGACGGGGTGTTTCAATCCACGCGCCCACACGGGGCGCGACCGCGGCAAGCGGCGTTGCGGCGGCGGGTCCTGTGTTTCAATCCACGCGCCCACACGGGGCGCGACGCGCCTGCACCGCGGATTGCGCTCCCGAGAGCGAGTTTCAATCCACGCGCCCACACGGGGCGCGACTTAGGACCACGTATCCAGTGTATCGGACACCGGGTTTCAATCCACGCGCCCACACGGGGCGCGACGCCTGGGGCGCTTGGTTGCTATGTGTATACCTCGGTTTCAATCCACGCGCCCACACGGGGCGCGACCAGCGCGGCACGGGCAGCGGCGAATAGTAGGGCTTGTTTCAATCCACGCGCCCACACGGGGCGCGACCGGCGAAGTGCTGTCGGTGATCGCCGCGCTCCAGTTTCAATCCACGCGCCCACACGGGGCGCGACGTGCGAAGGGGGTGCGCGATGAAGAAGACAGTTGTTTCAATCCACGCGCCCACACGGGGCGCGACGACAGGCTGCTGCATATTGCGCAGCGCGAACAGTCGTTTCAATCCACGCGCCCACACGGGGCGCGACGGTCACAGGCGTATAAGCCTGGCCATTTGCGCAGTTTCAATCCACGCGCCCACACGGGGCGCGACTGGCGCAGGCGCAATACTCGCTCGACGCCATCGCGGTTTCAATCCACGCGCCCACACGGGGCGCGACTTCCCAGGCGAACGTTGTAGGTGCAGTCTTTGAAGTTTCAATCCACGCGCCCACACGGGGCGCGACGCCACGCTGGCCACCGCGCCGGGCATCTGCTTGGTGTTTCAATCCACGCGCCCACACGGGGCGCGACGCGCGTCCCGGCGCCAGGGCTTGCCGAGCAAGTCAGTTTCAATCCACGCGCCCACACGGGGCGCGACGGCAGGGTAACTCCCATCGCTGAATATCATAGTTGTTTCAATCCACGCGCCCACACGGGGCGCGACCTAATCGAACATCACGGCGTTAAACTCAGTGGGTGTTTCAATCCACGCGCCCACACGGGGCGCGACGTATGACATTTCGCTGGAGGGGATGCAGATTGCTGTTTCAATCCACGCGCCCACACGGGGCGCGACTTCAACGTTCGTTGGGCCGATTCCTTCTGCTCTGTTTCAATCCACGCGCCCACACGGGGCGCGACGTCCGAGGTTGCGAAGAAGTTCCTCGAAGAAGTGGTTTCAATCCACGCGCCCACACGGGGCGCGACTGTCTCACTCTAACAGCATTATTTTGTCAACCTTAGTCTGGGAGTTGCGCGGATCCCTGTGAAAAACCGTTACGAGGCTGTTGGTCAACTGCCGTTAAATCACAAGGGACGGAAACTAAAGGAGTTGGCGCAAGCGCGAATCTACTGGCGCCTTTATGTCCACTTGAGGTCTGCGCTAGAGAACAAGGGGCGCTTCTGGATCGTAGGACGGCTTTGCTCCCACTTGTTCCACGCGTCGCTGCCAATTGGCACCCAAAAAGTAAAAACGAAGGCTATCGATTGAGGGATCGATGATGCCGAGGAGTTTTGCGCGAAACACCAGCCACATTGCAGGCTCAAGAAGACACTCAAATACCGAGAACTGCACCCGTTGGCCGTGATTTTGACACAGTTTGGCAATTTGCCGCAATCGGCGCTTTCCTTGGTCGGACTGTGTCCCCATGTCGTAAGTCACGAGCACCATCATTTCTAATCATCTCCAAATGAAGGGAGGGTAAGCATCAAGATCGCCGCGAAGATGACGAGCCAACAGGAGTGCTTGCACATGGGGCACTAAACCAAAAGGGATACGTTCGCCCAGAAATGGATGGACGACCTCCTCCTGTTTGCGCAACTGCCATGCAATCAGGACTTCTTTGCGCGTGGCGTCGGACATAACCACCCCACCTGACTCGCTGCGGCAAAAGCCATTTCCGGCTATTTGCCGGCGGTTGATGATGGTAAGTGCCAGCCGGTCGGCCAGAACCGGTCGGAGCTCCTCCATAAGATCCAGGGCGAGGCTGGCGCGGCCGGGACGGTCGCGATGTAGAAATCCCACGGCGGGGTCTAGTCCTGTCGTTTCCAATGCAGAGGTGATGTCATGTACCAATAGGACGTAGAGGAACGAGAGCAACGCGTTTACGTTGTCGAGCGGAGGACGCCGACTGCGCACGTGAAAGAAGAAAGATTCCTTCTGTTGGAGAATGAGTTCGTCAAATACAGTGAAATAGGTCTGCGCGGCGTCTCCCTCGACGCCACGCAAGCCATCCAAGGACCGGGTGGAGTCGAGCATCCGAAGGGATCGGCCAAGCTGCGCGGAAGCACCCTCAAGGACTTGTGAAGGATGCTCACGGCCAGCACGTAACAGTGAAGTGCGGCAGTTTGCGATCTTCGCCAACAACACGGATTTAGCGATGGCTGCGGAATCGCTTTCCTGATCTGCGCGTCGATACTGCTCACGGCGTAGCAGGACATTGCCATGGACTGGGCCCTCGATGCGGGCCAGGAAGCGCCCGTGTTCGCTAAGAAAGCTGACGCCAACATTGTGTTCGGCGCAGAAACCCATTAGAGGCGGGCTCATCGAGACTAATCCGACGCAGACGATTCCTTCCAAGGTGTGAATTGGCACGCGAAGGCGCGTTTCGTGCTCGACGCGAACCAGAACAGTCTCTCCGTCTTTACTGAGATAGGCATTAGGGATGGTGACATACAATGTGTTGAGAAGTTTTCTCATAGGCTCGGATCCCTATCTTCGCGGACGCGCTGGTCAGTAGGCTGCCGGAGGTTGGCTTCAATTGCCCGAGCTAAATATCGCGAGGCGCTCGCGGATTCGACAACCTCGGGCAAACAGACCAACTTCATGGAGCAACCTTCGCATTTCTTCGCGTAAATGGCATGCGGTGTTCTTTGTGACTGGAAGATACGATGCATGAGTGCGGCAAGGTTTTCGACTTCCTCACGTAGCAGATCATCAAAGATCACCACGTCGCGACGTTTTGCATTTCCATCAAAGACGGCTCCGACTGGAACGGCAACTTGCAGCATCTCCTCCAGACAAAGCGCTTGGGCGCAGAGTTGCGTGCGGTAGGCCCTGCTGCCATGCTGATCACCTGTCCGCTTGTACTCTATTGGAAACGGCTTCCACAAGCCTCTTCGACGCGGCATGGGAACCCCGCGCTCTCCCTCCGAACAGGGCACAAACTCGACGATATCGGTATGTCCGGAAAGACCAAGCCGAAAGGATCGTAGTGGAAGTGTGCGACGAACCAACACCTCGGGCCGGGATTCAATCTCAGCCGAGTGCGCCTTCTCGTGCAGCAGTTTGCCCTCGGCGGTGAAGAGGTTCTCCTGCCATTGCTGCTCCAAGTGAACCAACGCCCAGCGACGTTCGCAAAATGCGAGATGCTGGAGACCGGAGAGCGGAAGGAGATCCTCTTCTTTATAGATACTGTGCCACCGGGCGAGCGCTGGTTATGCGAGACCGTCGATGTATCTGATGCCTACCGGAAGTGTGTTCGGATCGGGAGGCGCAACGGTGTAGTCCGAGAAGAAACGCGGACTTTCGACTTCCGGCTTTTTCTGGATCTTGATCGTGTCGAAGAGACGCTGTGACTGAGCATTGCCCAATTTGCTGTCATGCTTGAAGATATAAAGTCCGCGAGACGACATGGTGCCGCGTGCTGCCGAACGGTCCAATTCGAAGAGATTGGCCAGCGCTTTCCACAAGAGGGTGAGATCGTCTTCGCTAAAGCCAGTCTTGGCAGCAAAGACCGGATTGATGTAGCCGTGTGCCAGATAAAGACCGTACGGAATGGTGTGCTTTCTGCCTAGGGTTCCCGTGCCCGACTTGATGTCTTTTTCTCCAGTAAATGCCTGACGCGAGATGGTGTGTTCGGTCGGAAGAATGCGGTCGATGGAGCGCGCAAAAGTGATCTGCACAGGGCCGCGAACTTGACCACAATTGAACTCCGTGGTGCTCATCACTGCACCAAATGCACGCACATCGAAAAAGTTCCTGCACATCCACTGACGAGCCTTCTCGATGTCTGTCGGCTTGGTGTCTTTGCCCTTGGCTTCAGGTTTATCCGTTCCCTCCCACTTTTCGAACGGCTGCCGTTGATTACTCTCCAATGTGTTGCCGCTCAAAACGAATATGCGATTCTCCGTTTCCGAGACCGCACCGACGGTCGTGGAGTAGGAAACATAGTCGCGAATCTTGCGTTTCAAACAGACATCGGTGACGAGTCCATTGAAGGTTTCCGGATCGAAACGCGGGCTATTGTCGGAGTCCGGGTCGCCATTCGGGTTGCCGTCCTCGCAGTCAAACAAAAAGACAAAATCGTACCGGTTCTCAATCGAGCTCATGCATTCTTCTCCTGGTAGCTGGTTGCGTTGGTTTCTTCGTTCATCTCTGCGATAACGGAGTCGTTGGCGACGGCATTGGCTAGCTTACGGTCCTGTGCCTGAGTGCGGGAGCGAGCTTTTTGGTGATAGTAGCCAAGCGCAAAGAGGCCCTGACCATCAAGGCCAAGCTTGGCCGGATAGGCTCCGGTTGCGGAGGGTTGCAACAAGCTGTGTAATTCCTGAAGCCTTCCATCGATGGAGTACGCTGCTCCCGGCTTGTCCCTGCGAAGCTTGCGCAGATGTTTTTGCGCGAGGCTCTCAATCTTCGGGAAAGCAACCGAAGGGTATGTGGATGCCAGAGCAAAATAGCGATCCACAACCGATGAATTCACTTCCGTCTCGCTGGATGAACGTTGCAGATTTTCAAACTCTGCCATCAGCCGACCGCAGATATAAGCAGGAATTGCACAGGTGGAGTCCAATCCTTCACTCATTTCCATTATTCCTTTCTGTTTCCGAGACAAATCATTGATGCACATGCGAATCAAGCTAATGGGAATGCGCAACCGGGCGAGAGAAAGTGGATCTTTCTTATCTCCTGCCTTATCCTTGGTGTCGTTTCCCCCCGGATGACGCAGTCTCGTGAGTGCGGTCGAAAGCACGGGGTATCCGAGCGGAAGTCCTTCGATACCTCGACGTAACAAGGCCAGGACCGTGTGGTCGTCCGGTTCTCCATCTCGGTCCAGAGCATAGAGCAGTTGCCAAAGACGAACGGGATTCGGTTCTTCCCCTTCATACTGCGGGTATTCGACCCGCAATTGTCGATGCCAGTCCTGAAGGTTTTCTTTGACCCTCGGGAGAGCCAGGTCAGCCCAATGGCGTACGCGTAGGCGGCCGCCGTTTCCCGAGACAGCAACCATGTAGAAGCGATTTGTATCGGGATCCTCCCGTGGATCGAAGCTGAGGAGGCTTTTCACTTCGGCCGGATCGGCCACGTCCATTACGTCGAGGACATCGAGGTCAGCGGGATTCTTCAACCAATAAAGGAATCCGATGCCTGCAATGTCCTTGCGTCCTTTGTGTGTTTTCTTGGTTGGCTTCAGAAGGTCGTTGATAGCCAATACATAGGCGAGTGCGCGGTCGGGCGAGACGGGGCTGTTGCTGTTCTGCTCCCAGCCATAGGACCGGAAAGCTTCTTTGTCGAAGGACATCAGCGCCACTCCAGCCGCCTGTCCTCCAAGAGTCGAAACACCCTTGATCTTTTCGTGTGTGGGAGCGATGGGGCCAAACTTGCCGGAGATTATGCATTCGCCGGCGATGCCCTCCATACGCTGGTCAAACTCCGCTTGGTAATGTTTGCGCCAGAATTGCCGGATAGTCTCGCGTCCGACCAATGGCTCACCTACAGAAAGAGCGACCAGCGTGCCGGGTTTTGCCTCTCGCAATTCGTTGCGCGCCTTTTCTACCTCTGCCGCGTTGGCGTAGAAATCGACGCATGATCGGAGAGCGGGGTCCTGCGTGTCGGTTGCGGCTTTGCCGATGAGAAAGACAAAAGCCTCGTGGTGCTTGTCGGCCTTCTCCTTGTCAGCATTCTTGTTGGGCGTCCACGCTCCGATTCCGAGAACGTAGGCAATGTCATCCGTTCCCAGCAAAGGATGTTCGCCACTGTTGCGGTGCACGGGCGAGCGGGGCACGCTCATCTGCATGGGAACCTGCGACTGTTTCTTGCCGCGGGTTTCTGTCGTCGTGCGCGACGTCGCACTTAGAAAGGTCCCTTGGTGCGAGATTTCCAGCAGCCAAGGAACGGGCTTCATCTCCCAGGCTGCATCGTTCAACTCGTCTGCAAGATAGTTGTCGGCATATGCGGCTAGCGCCTGTACGAGCATTCGAGTACCTCCTGGCGCCGGCATTTATCGCTTAGAACCGATTCCGGGCGGGTGTCCATGGCGCCATTTTCGAGCCGTGCCTCGAAAAACGCGGCTCGATTGCCATCGGCAAGGAAAGAGATGTCGTAGAGCATTCGGCCAATCTCTATCGAATCTGAAATTGGCTGGTCCTCATCGCGCACGGGGCCGAAATCAGCGGCAAACTCCCGGCAACCCAGGTAGGGGCGCTGGAAGCATTGCCCCTTTCGTACCCGCCGCTCGAGCATGGCGAGGTATTTGCCGGGAGTATTGTCGCCCGCGGCTTCCAAGCCTGCTTCACCTGGCTCGACATTGGCAGTTCGCTCTGCTTCGAGTCGCGTATCCTTCGGTGCGAAGACATGCGGGTAGGCATCGATCCAGTAAGCCACGTCGCGCAGCAGCGTGGTGTTGCGCGGAGTTCCATCAGTTCCGTTACCGGCACCGGCAACCAGCGGCGCAAAAGTCGAGGCATCGCGCATCCATCGCTTAATGGCAACCGGAGAAACTTTGCTCTGGACTTCGTTGCGCAAGACGCTCATCAAGCGGATGGGTTTCAACACGGTGATGCAGGTGACGATCCAGCGCATCTGCGGACGCCAGCAAATGGCGTCCAAAATGTTGCGCGCGGCTGAGGGCGTCATCACCGGGTAAGAGAATCGCTCAACCTTGGCCTCTGGACGTGTAAAACACGCAAACTCACCTGAGACCCGGACACGAATGCAGGGAATGGTCATGAATGCGGAGCTCCTCGCCACCAGAAATCGTTTAAGTCAAAGAACGAATGAATTGATATACCAGCTGATTCTATGCCTTTGAATTGGGATAAGACCCAAGGGAGTGTAGTTTTCTTAAATCGATAAAGGCCGAAAACACTGCTTTACAAAACCAATCGCTCCGGTCCAGGATTGAAAGTAAGACCCAATTGTCTGTCGTATGCTTGATCCACAGCAACCCATATCTCAGCGTCTGTCGCGCTGGGCACCTGCTCGATTACACCTTTCGCCTTCTCGAACTCCCAGGCGCTCAGCCCCACGATGTGCCTCTGCAAGATGCGTCGCAACCTCGGATAGAGTTGGCCTGTTGCCCGTAGTTCTTCGATCGCCTTTTGTGCCTCTGTGTCGTCCGGCACAAAAACATCCCGCGTCCGGCTCGAGATCATCTCGAACTCTTGCGCAAGCGTGGCAAAGTTGAGCCCCTTACGCAGACTTACTAAAGTCTCTCCGAGGTCAGTTCCACTTCCCCCGTAATAGCGTTCGAAATACTCTTCAATTGCCGCAGCAGAGTCGACCTGCACACTCCCTCCATCGAGGGTTGCCTGCCCCGCGATAGTCGCTGTGAGTCCAGCCGCCTCCTTATATTCATTCGGTGGCAGTTTGTGCTCTTCGGGGAGAAAGACGACGACCTTGCCGCCAGGTCGCCCAAGCGCTGCCGTCAGCTTTCCCTCGCGATCCGCACGCCCTGCGGCCTGTACTATCGAATCCAGAGGGGCCAGCGCGCGCAGCACCAATGGAAAGTCCACATCCACGCCTGCCTCGACTAGTTGCGTCGAAACCACATGACAGGATTCCCCGGCCCTCAGTCGCTCCCGGATCTCATCCAGCACGCGCAGACGATGCGCAGCGCACATGCGCGTGGAAAGATGAAAGACACTCTCGGCTTGCAAGCTCTTCTCATTTAGGGTGCGCAGGAGTTCTTCATAGAGCAGGTTGGAGTGGTCGCGTACATTTACGATGGCCAAGCATTGGGGCACCGATAGCATTTGTTGCGCAAGGGTCGGCCAGCCCACGGCTTTATCGACCTGCCAACAGATCTCTACGCGCTTGAGCGCCTGACGCAAAGAGATTGGATCTTCAATGATCTCGGTAAGTGTTCCTGGTTCCCAACGTAAGTCTTTCTTCGACCCGGGTTTCCGCATGAATGCTGGTTGGGTAGCTGTCGAGAAGACAAAATTTGCCTCCCACTCTTCGGTCATCTCTTTCATCATGTCCAAAAGCGGGCCTAGGAGCCGGCGCGGCAACGTCTGAACCTCGTCGAGAATGACAATAGAACGGGCAACGTTGTGCACACGCCGCAGATCCGCGGGGCGATTGGAAAACAAACTCTCGAAGAAGCGAACCGAAGTGGTCACAATGAGCGGAGCATCCCAGTTTTCAGTCTCAAGACGCACCCCGGTTTCCTGGTATTTCCTCTCCTCGTCACCGTCGTTTTCAGCGGCGGGTATGAAATGAGCCTCGTCCTGCGCACGACGCTGGATGGTGAGTTTCTGGATGCTACCGGAGTGATGCTCGAGCAGTGCATTCTGTCCAAAGATTCCGGTGTACACCTGAGCAGTTTGTTCGATGATCGACAAAAAGGGAATGACTACAATGATCCGCCTAAAGCGATCTGGGAACAGTGCTGCTCTCCGCAGCGCGAAGGCCATCGATGCCAGGGTCTTCCCACCGCCGGTTGGCACCGAAAGCGAAAAGAGCTTGTCATCTGACGATGCCGCACTCAGGCAGTCTTGCAAAACCTGCGAACGCATCTGCTTAACTTGACCATCGGGAGAATTATCTTGCAGTTCAGCAATATGTTTAAGCAGCGTCTGAACTCGCTCGCCTGGGTGCAACTCGTCCTGTACCGGAGCTCGACCTGCGGAATCTAATCGGTCCGCATCGACAAGACAACTGAAAATCATGCGAATGAACAAATCCAGCTTTGTCTTTGGCCCTTCGGGGAACGCATCATGTAAACTGCCAAGGCCAGAAACGGCTCGCTTCAGCTCTGAACAATCGGTCAACGCCCGCGCACGAATCTGATCTGCAACCCGCCGTTGCACCGGATCGTTGAGCTTCTTCCGGTACTCACTCCAGTCCGCAAGACCTGCATGATGGCCTGCAATGGCTGCCATCACCGTGTTTAATTGCGGCTGTCTCGGCGATTCCTCCGCGCCAAAGTACGCGAGCATAGCTCCATGGATTGCATGTTGGCAGCGCCCGCGTCCAGTTCTCAACATCTCCTGGAAACAGTCCGAATACTTGCCGAAGTCATGCAAGAGCCCGGAAAGATGAGCAAGCCGGGCTATGTTTTCGTCGAACGGGCGGGCTGACGAAGCCAAACATTGAGCCAACTTCGCCACGGCTTGGAGATGAGTAGACAAAGGCTGCCATCCGACTCTCGATTCCGAGCCGGCCAAGGAATTTGGCGCCGAATGTGCCCAATAATCTGTCGTTGCCATTTGCAGTTCATCCTACGCGCACTGCCGGCTCGGGCAAAAGGGTATATGGCGAACGTGAAGGAACGTATCGCATGACGAATGCGGTTCTTCAATCGCAGGTCAACTGGGTGCAATGAGCCGCATGAACGGCGGCGAGAGGGTAATCCTATGCGAGATAATCAACCCAACCAGTGATGTCCTTTCCGAATGGCTTGTTGAGGCAGTTCTTCGCTTCAGTCAAAAACCTCCATCGGTAACCTAACTTTAGCCGATGCCGATGAGTTTCTCTAATTCGCTTCCCCGGCCACTTACACGCAGGGTATCCGAAAGTTCTCTGCTGGAACCTCGTTCAGAAGGGCCCGGCACCCAACTCGTCGGATCGTGCGCTGCGGTGTGATAGCAACGGCGTCCGTTCCTGGCCGGGTGGGCGTCGTTCGGTGCGATGGGCGGCTGCACGCGCGAGGAGTTTTCCGGATACGCCGGACATTCCGACGGAGTGTACGCAATTGGGATTTCCGATGTGACCCCGTATGTTTCGCCAATTGCACTCGGGCAGGTCCTCGTTATTAATAAACGAGGACCTGCGTCTCCCGCAATCGTTCAGTAGCGTCAAGATTGATTCAGATGGCACATAGGGGCAAGCAATATCGGTTGCCGGACTTTTGCAGGGCAGGCATTAAATTCGTTGAGGCGGGGTGGGGCGTCCTGCCAGAGAAGAGTTGCATTTAAAGGCCAATCGGCGGAAGCACGAAACGAGGCTGCCGGCCCGAATCCTTGCATGCTGCGGCAAGCTCATCCACTGCGTTCGAGATCCGCTGATAATCGCGGAATTCCCGCGAGAGCACGACCATCGCAACAGCCATAAATGCGACAAAGACAATCTTTTTCACACGCCTTTCGAGACTTCTAACCGTTCTCACCGCACATCGAGTCACTGTGGTTGGCCCGCCAGCCCCAGCAATTGGGGGCCGCTGGCGATGGCAGGCAAAATCCGATGCCCGTCAACCTGGACAATGGTCACCTCCAGAGGGGATGAGGTGCGGAACGGAAGAAGTTGCTCGGGCTTCACGATAATCTCCTTGCCGCGGGACAAAGCATTCGATCCGCCGCCCAAGGCACTGCCACTTAGGGCTCCGATTCCGGCGCCCCCTCCGGCAAAGCCGCCAATGACCGCTCCAAGCGCTGCACCGCCGCCGGTTCTTTCCGCCGTGCTGGTTCCACGGCCCTGAGCTTTGTTCGAAAGTGGTTCGGTCAGGATCGAAACATCCTGCGGCCCGTTGGCTCCTCGAAGGCGGACATTGACAAGCTCGATGGCGAGATCCGCGGCGCCAGTGAAGTGACTCGCGGCCTTGGCTTCGATGACCCTGCCCGTCACCGGCGTGCCTGTCGGGATGAGGGTGAAACCATTCATGGTCACATTCGTCGCCGTGGCGCCATGAAAGGTGTCGCCGGCTTTGGCGGTCTTCGTATCGATCTCGTCGGTCACACGCACAGGGAGGGCGCTTCCTGCGGGAAGGGTGATGATTTTGGGACCACTTGGACCGGCGATGGGCTCCGGTGGTGGCGGGGGCGCGTGAAAGGTGTTGTCGACGATATTCAGGTTGTTAAGCACCGTCTTGACCCCGTCGATGCTGGCGAGTTCTGCCGAAGCCAGCGTCTTTTCCGCTTCGCTACGTACGTTGCCACTGAGGGTGACAACGCCGTGGCTGACGGACGGCAGGATGGAGGAGCCAACAAAGGCATGTTCGTCGTGAAAGATCGTCTGCACCTGGCCGAGGATCTGTGAATCGGTGGGAGTGTTCTTCCGCGCGGTCTGTCCGCCAAGCGAGAGAACGAGCACCGGGAAGAGCGCAATGGAAACTAAGAACTTGGCTGCGGAATGAAGTTTCATGGCGATTCACCTTCTCGGCAGGGAGCCCAGTTTGTGTTCAGCGACCAAAACCCTGGCTCAAATCGACCTCGTGCTGGTCCTGCTGCTTTAAGAGATTTGCGGGAATGTCGGCAAGCTGAGCGACTTGCGCGGGATCGTGGCCCATGGCCTGCGACTGCCCAATGCCTGAGGTGTAAACCGTCACCTCGCGCAAGGCATGCGCAAGTGCGGCCAGGTCGGGCATGGCCGCTTCGGTAAGAATCACCCGGTCGGCGGCAACGCCTCTGGCATGGGCAACGGCGTAGCCGTATTCCATGTGGCGAGCCTGGTCATGGTTAAGCTCGACCGTCTTTCCGTTGTCGAGGCGGATGCTGAGACTGTTGTCGCCGGCGATCCGCTCCACGGTTGCGAAATCGCGGTTGCGGATGCCGTGTTCGCTGAACGCCGAAGTCAACTGAATGCGCTCCCCGGCCGCCAGTTCCCGCGACTCTTCGCGGTAGACGGCGCTTTTCGCCGCGACGGACCTCGATCCGACAGGATCGTAACCGATCTGGTCGCCATCGCGAGTCTCGATGGTAAGCAGGTTTTTGCCGGCGTCAACCGCCAGCACGCGTACGCTGCTGTTGGCGGCGATGCCTTCTCGGGCGTTGCCGGTGCGGTACTGAATGACGTCGCCGGGACTGTAGTTGGCCGCCACGCCGCGACTGGCCAGTTGCCGCTCGATGAGAACAGGAACGGAATGGCTTTCGCTTGCCAGTTTGCCCTCGGCCTGGAGATCGGCGCGAATGAGCTGGGTAAGCTCTTCGCGCTCCGCCCGGTCGGGGGCGATGATCACTGTCCGTGCCGGCCGCGCGCTGTAATCGAGAGCCACGGCCGCCAAGCGGTGGCTGGGATCAGCGTACTCGCGCACCCGGCCCTGCTCGCGGAGCAGCTCCGCGGCATCGACGGGCCGATTGGTTTTGAGAAGCTCGGTCACTTGCCGCACTTCCGCCGTGCTGCTTGGCTGCCGGCGGAAATCGATGGCGGCGGTCTTCGAGCCCTCGGTCGCGAGCCGCTCGGCGAGCGTGGTCGCGTCGTTGGTATAGATTCGTGCGTCGTCCGAGGCTCTCGAGATGGAGACATAGGCAAGGCGCGAGTTGATCAGGCTGCGCGCGGCTTCGGTGTCGATGTTGGCAAGAACCCGGCCTGCCGTGATCCCTTGCGAGCTGTGCGAGGTGACCGCATAGCCATAATCGAAGTGGCGCATCCGGCTCGGATCGAATGTGATGCTGCGTCCGTCATTGCCGTCCATGCGCACCGTCATGGCGCCGGGCTCGATTGCGGTCACCGTGGCGAGGTCGCGGCTGGCGATGCCCAGTTGTTTATCTCCTGCGGTGAACTGGAGGCGGTCGCCGGTTGCGAACTCGCGAGAGGCTTCCTGGTAAGCGTTCACTCCCTTCAATCGCCGCGGGTCATAAGTAACTGTCCGGCCGTCTTCGAGGCTGACGGTGATGTTGTTCTCCCGCGCGTCGACCGCAAGCACGGTGGCAACGCTGCCCCGCCTGATGCTCTGAAGCTGGCTGCCGGCTATGTATTGAAGCACGTCTCCGGGCTGGTAGCGCGCCGCCCAGCTTCGATCCGCTCCGGTCATGTCGGAGCGGTGTACGAGCGTGCGAAACTCCTGGCTGTCGATTGAGAGCGTGCCGTTCGCCTTCATTTCCGACCGCACGGCCTGATTGATGAGCTGCCGGCCGCGGTTATCGGGCGAGACGATGATCGTGTTCTCGGGGTGCGCGGCATAATCCCTGGCAATTGCCTCTATACGTTCTTTCGCATTGGCATGTTCGGTGATGCGCCCCTGCTCGGCAAGCATCTTGATGCCCGCCGCGGTCTCGTGCTTGGCTAAATGCTCGACCGCCTTGAGCAGTTCGGGGTCTTTCTGCCGCATGATCTGGTCGAGCCGCGAGGTACGCATGCCAGCGTCCTGCATCTGCTCAAACGGCCGACCGGCATCGACTCCCTGATGCTGCCGGATATCGCCAATGACGAGTACCCGATCCTCAGGGCCGATCTTTTCCAGGAAGTCGCGCATCTGCCGGGTGCTAGCCAGACTCGACTCGTCGAGCATGTAGAGATGCCGGCTGCCGGGGCCATTGTCCGCCTGATTCGTTCCGCCGCGGGCGAGAAACCCTTGCAGCGTCGTGGCATGTATACCCGCTTCGCGGAGCTGCCCTGCCGCCCGCGAAGTGGGTGCAAAACCCTTTACGGCATAACCCGCGCGTTCCGCGCCTTCGCGGATCACTCCAAGAGTGGTGGTTTTGCCGCTGCCGGCCAGCCCCTGCAGGCCGTGGATCCGGTCGGGCGAGGTAAGAATCTCCAGTGCAACCTGGCGCTGGGACGGGTTCAGGAAGCTGCGCGTTCCGGCCTGGGCAGAGGCTTGAGCCGGGCTCATCATGGGCTCGATGGCATTCTGGCCGGCGATCATGCGGGCAACATTGGCGCGCTCGTTGGCGATGGTTTCGGGCGTCGTGAAGCTGCGTCCGCTCGCGTACTTCTGGGCGGCGACAGTCACAAACTGCCCCCGCTGCTCGCGTGCGGCGAACTCCGCCCTAACCTCGGGAAACGTCACTTCTCCCATGCCGCGCCGCAGGGCTTCGCGCAGAATGACGCGCTCATCCGATACCGCTTCGCGCTCGAAGAGGCTGGCCCGCGCATAGCTGACGGTCTCTTTCGCCTTCTCATATCCTTGCGGCCGGTGAGCCTGGGATCTCGCTCGATCGCGGGCCTCGGCGATGACCCGTTCGGCCTGGTTACCGAACTCGGCCGCTAGCGCACGGTGCGCGGCGAGAACCTCGCCAGGCGTAAGAATTTGTTTCTTGTCCCGCGTGGCGTGGGCGGCGATTTGCGCCGACGCCGGGCTGCTGTGGCCCATCTTTTCAAGATGATCGAGGATCTGCTGCGACCTCGGACTGGAGGCATCAAGATAGGCTTGCGTGTACCCCTTGATCTCCGGAGCGCCGCTGCGCCCGGTCTCGATTTCGTAGCCCAGACTGCGCAACTGATAGGTCAGAGCCGATTGGTAAACCGCAGTCGCAAAGCTCTGCGAATCGAACAGACTCTGGGGCTGGATGGCACGGGTTTGCCCTGCACGTTCGGTCACATTGAAGATGACGGCGTGGGTGTGGAGCTGAGGAGCAGCATAGCCTTCGACGGGCCGCGCGGTGTCATGCTCAAACTTGGCGGCGATGAATTTCCCGGTGGTTTCGGCGGGGTGATTGCCCCCGATCCGCGCCTGTGTGTAGCGCTCCAGCTCATCGAGCGCTGTCGAGACGGCGGCCCGGTGGGCCTCCCGCACCCGCACGTCGCCCCCAACCAGGGCGGTCAGCGAAACGGACTTGGGAGCGGAGAAAGTGGCATCCCAGCCGGCACGATGTTCCACCGCGCTGACCGTTTTTCCCTCCGCATTGGTGTACTCAAGCGCCGCCCGCTGGCGGACGATCTGCTCCTCGGTTACCGGGTGCTTGCCCTCTGAAAGTCGCGCAAATTCCGCCGCAGTCACCGAACCCCCAAAGCCGAAAGTTTCCATGAGACGGCCTTGCCAATGGCCCTCGATCACCCCGCCCTGCTTGTAATAACTTTGAGTCGCCGCCGTGAATTCGAGCTTGTGATAGCTCTGCGCCTGACCTGAACTGAGAGGCCTGGAGATGGTCAGCATGGGCTTAGAAGCCTCCTACAACGAGGCCGTTTTCTATCTGCGCCCTGTCGTCATCGTCGCCGCTGGCTTCTTCTGCCGGCGCTGCTAATTCCTCTGTAGCCAGTGCTGCTTCGGGCATAGCCGCGCCCGAATGTTCTTCCCCATCAAAGGAAATATTGCTCGACACAACCGTGGGGGTGATCTTACCTTTGGCCGGCACTCGGATCGGCTTCGATTTCGTTTCCGTACCTGCCTGCGGCCGCTTCTTTTCAAGCGTCTTCGGGTCGTAGCTGAGTTCGTCCTCGGCCAGGTTGCGCGGGATGAACTCGGGCGCATGATGGGGAACGTCCAGATAATCGAAGCTAAAGCGGACAACATTGTTGCCGAGCTTCAAATAGGCATGCCTGTCGGTGAGCCCTTCGATCTCCGAATCCATGACCAACGGCTCAATCTGGCGGTCGAGGGTGAAGTTTTTTCCTGACCGTGTGCCGTCGAATTTGGTCTCCTTGACCCGCTCGATTTCGACCTTCCCGATGGCGTTCGAGACCCACTCGGCTGCCTTGGGTTCGGTGGTTCTCAGGAAGATTTTGGTGGCTGGCTGGGACAGCATGACCTCAGCCAGGTGGCCGTAGATCACCTCCAGTTGCGACTTGCCCTGGAAGCCCAGTACGAGCGGGTTTTTGCTCTTGCGGTTTTCGGTCACCGCCGTGTGGAGCTGGGGAAGCCGCTGCAGGCTGGCCAGCTCGTCGATCACAAACCATACCTGCCTCTGGTTGGGCTGCGGCTTGCTCAAAAGCCGCATCACGAGAAGGTCGATCCACAGCGAATGCAGGGGCCGGAGAGCCACGCGTTCGCTGGGCCGGGAGGTGATGAAGATCCACCCCTTGCGATGTTCGGCCCAGCTCGTTGCGCTCCATACCCGGTTGCCGGCCTGTTCCTTGGTTGGCAGCAGGCGAAAGCTCTTAGCGACCAGTCCCAAGGACGATAAAACACCCTGGCGCTGCGGCCCGGCCTTTTGCCCGATGTAGTGCTCCATCTCCGTGCCTGCGACCCGCGCTTCGATCTCGCTGGCGCTCGCCATCCACTGCGCCAGCTGATGCGGACTGGGTCCCTGCTTCAACAGATGCGCGAAGATCTGGGCCGGCGTCTCATGAAAGAATTCGTCCCTCTGATCGGTGGTTGGCTGGTACAAGGACGCCGCGATGGCATCGGCTTCGGCGTTGCGCCGCATCTCCTCGGCCGGCCCCCAATAGGGCGAGCGGGCGTCCAGGGGATTGAGAACAATATCGCCGCGGTCTTCGTCATAGAAGCGCTGAATATACTCGCAGGCCGGGTCATACACGATGGCGGAATCCGCTCTCCCGCGGATCTGGCGAAGCACCTGCATAATAAGCGTGGTCTTCCCGGCTCCCGTGTCACCCAGCAGCTGAAAGTGCTGCTCTTCGTTGCGCACCGGAACCCGCATCAGGCCCTTCATTTCAGTAGTCTTGAAACCGATACCCGTACCCCTGACTGTCTTTGAGAACTCCTTCGGCGAGAGCATGACCGGGCCTTTCAGGCGGCGGCCATACTTCATTTCCTTGAACCGCTGAAGGTCGCGCGGAACCGCAAAGTAGAGCATGAACGCGAGCGTAAACAGTCCTTCAAAGAGGCTCAGTTTATAGATCTGAAACAACCCTTTGTCGTCGAATATCGTCCCTCGCAGCCAGCGGTACATCGACGCGTCGACGTAGCTTCTCTCCGGTCCCCGGAAGAAGAATCCGAACCCTTGCGCGTGGGCCGCTTCCGACAGTTTGACCGGGATAATGCGCCCATTCCCTGCTCTGGTCTCCCCTGCTTCAAAGTCGCTAGGCACCGCCAGCCGCGGAGCTCTCCTCACGCTTCCGAGATAAATGAGCCGGTACTTTTCGCTGCGATGAAACACGGCGCCGATCTCGGAACGGATGTAGGCGCCGGTATAGGACTGCTCGACAAGGGACTGGGAATAACGAAACCTTTCCCAGGCATAGAAGCTGGTAAAGATGAGGGCCAGGAACAGCGCCCCATAGGTAAAGATGGGCGCGTGCGGCGGCCAGATGATTGTTTCTTTGCGTCCCCATTCGCTTGCCATCGTCGCTCCTATCGGCTAATCGTTAGTCGTGTACTGCTGCATCACTTCCTGCGCTGCTTTTCGTTTCTCCGTGCGCACGGTGGCCATGATTTCGGTCAGCCGCTCCGGCGTCACTTTCTGTCCCATCAGCAGGGGCTTGAGCAAGTTCACGAGTAGCATCCTGGTTGCGACGATTTCGATGAAGTAGGCGTCGTCTTTCGAGCGCCGCGCCTCGCGCAGGAGAACTTCCCGCGCCCACTCGCTTGGGCCCCGGTGTTCCCTCTTCGCGGCCTCGATCAAATCCGCTTCTTCGAGCTTCGTAACCTTGGTTCCGAAGCTGCACTCGCGTGTGTTGTGCCGCTTTCCACGGCTCAATCGTTCTCGGATTTCGTTCCCTTCTGTCTGCATGGTGAGCCTCTCAACTCGTCAATTTAGTCCGGTTACTGGCTGGGAACTGCCGTTATCAGCCGATAACGGAGCCCGTCTATCTATCGCTCTCTCAACAGGTTCCCGGTTGGGAACCTGTTCGCCTTTTACTCCACCCTTTGAGGGGTGGAGTGTCAAAGAAAACCCTGTGCGCAGCACAGCCTCGGCCTTATCACAAATGTTGAGTTCATTAAATGAAGCCGCAATTAGCACCGGATATTGCTTCGCGGCACTTCAATTCGCGACCGCAAGCGAGGGCCGGCGCCCTCTTTTGCCGGCTGGCACCGAAGCAGGCCTTTTCACCCGCAGTGTGGCAACCACATTGCGATTCAAATCGCGAAATTGCTGGAACTCTTTATCCTTCGCGAATACATAGGCCAGAGCCTGGTTGATGACGTCATCCGCCTGGACATTGAGGAATGCTGCATATTGATCCACCTGTTTTGCGTTTGACTCTTCAAGTGCTACGGTTGCCGTGACTTTCGTGATTTTGGTGACCTCTAGCAAGGGCATCTGTAGATTCCTCCTCGGGAAGTGATCGTGCGTTTGAGTGGCGTCGGCAAGAGCGATGGCTTTTTTTCAGAGCGCGAGGACTGACTCTCCTGTGCGCATTTCGGCCGATGGTGCGCGATAGATTTCCTCTGTTTCGAAATACTGCTCGGCGTGCGTGTAGCCTGCGACTCGAATCAGTTCCCTCACGCTGCGCTGGCCGCTCCGATCGCGCTCGCAATGCAGCACGAAATCTATTGCTTCGGCCGTTTCGAGACGCATGAAGGAGTGATCCAAGTTCGGTCTTGCGCTGAGTGCCAGATTTGACAAGCGATTGAGTGCGTCCCATGCCGATTTCGCATGAATAGTTGACATTGTCCCGCCGTGCCCGGTGTTCATGGCCTGCAACAGATCGTATCCCGTCTTGTCACGGATCTCGCCGATGATGATCCTGTCCGGACGGTGGCGAAGCGCTGCCGCCAGCAGTTCGCTCGGCGTGATCGCAACCTGACCTGGAATTTCGTCGAGCGCTTCCCAGCGAACTGCATTGGGATGCGATACCTTGAGCTCCGCCGGCTGCTCAATGATGATCAGCCGTTCCGTGGCCGGAATATGATCGAGGAACGCTTTTAGCAGGGTGGTCTTTCCCGATCCGGTGCCTCCGCTGATGATGCCATTCTTTTTCTCGGAAATGAACCTTACAACCGCGTCTCGAACAGAGTGCGGCATACTTCCTGACGCAATCAATTCATCCGAGGTAAACCAGCGGTTGAATTTCCGGATGGTAAGTGTCGGTCCATGAATCGAAGACGGCGCACCCACCACTGCCACACGCGAGCCATCCGGCAGGCGGGTATTAAGAATTGGGTTCTGCTTGGTTAAATCCTGTCCGAGAATGCGCGCAACACGTTCAATTGCCGCCTGCAAACGGTCATTGGTGTAAGGCTTTGCGAGTGGGATGTGCTCGACAATTCCTGCGCGATCCGCATAGACGCCGGTGGTGCCGTTAATCATCAGATCCGATATCGAGGGATCGAGCAGAAGCGCCCGCAATTCGTCGGGAAAGAATGGCAGAATCAGCTCGTAGCTCATCGCGCCCCACCGATCGCCGTGTGCAGTGGAATTGTCGGCGCTGTATTCGTCGGCATTACGGCGGCTTCGCCTGGCTGAATGCGATCAACCGAGATGAGGTTTTCGTGAAACTCGGTGATGGTAAGTCCAAGCGGGTTGATGGTCTCGAATTGAGGAAAAACCCGCGCCTGTTCGTTCACCTGCCTGGGGTTCAGATAATAGGTAACGCTGAGCAGCCAATGCTCGGTCCTGGGCTCACGGGAATAGCGCGCCGAATAAAGCTTGTCGATATTGACCAGGGCCGTGCCGCGGGCCATTCTGGAGCCGGCAACGGTCTCCTCGGCCATGGATGTAATGGTGACGTTTCGAACTTCCACGTCACTCTGTTCCGTCTGCCCGGCGAGGACCTGGGACACGACGTGATTTTGGTTGTCTTCGGTCATCAGCTGCGAGGCTAATGCCTGCGAGAGGAAGTAATAATTGATCGGATATTTCTTGGCGATCGTTTCGCGGTTGATCGTGTAACGGTAATTTGCCCAGTCCGTAAGATACGTGCGCACTTCCCCTTCGCGCGGGCTGTAATTCAAATCGCTGTACTGGATGGCTTGCGCCCTGCCCATTTCATCAATGCGGATATACCTGGTCACAGTGGGCCGGTGCACGAGCGAAAGTATCGTTCCAAAGGCGCCCAGCAGGAGAACGGCCTCTGTTCCGATAATGAAGCGGCTCACTCGTCGTTCGGAGTAGTGCGCCGCGTACACCTCGTTACCGATATGGTCAACGAGGATAGCTTGCTTTGGTGCCAGGACTGCTTCTGTAGAAACGACTTGTGTGGACATGAGGACTGCGGCTCCTTTCGTTGAGTGTGCGGAAGATAATGCTCGCGTATATCAGACCGAAGACAAGTATCCCGATTGCAAAGACCACGAGCACAACTCGTATTGGCCTCGGCAAACGACGAGAGAAGAGAAGAAAGCTGACGAAAAAGGAATACATGGCGGCTAAGCTCCGCCGTACACGGCTGCTGCCACGGCTCCCCCTACAATTTTCGCCATGGATCCTGTTAGCCCCGCTGCTCCGCCAAAAATCGCTTGTGACATGCTCGGGATAAAAAGCATGTTGATGATGAAGGCAATGAACACCATCGTGCACGGGATGAGGTTTGCCAGCCACATTGCAACCGAATAGTTACCATTAAATGTTTGCTGAATAAACCCGTTCATGAACCCGGACCACACAAAGATGAAGGCAGCCGCAACCGCCCGAATCATCGCAAAGCTGATGAGTACATCGATAAATTGGAAGAATTTTGCCCTATATGTTTTGGTCATCAAGAGCGGTATGAAAATGGGTCCGAATAATGCGCTGACCCCGTACAGAATGAATGCGCTGCAATTGATGACGAATAGAATGGCCGACGCGCAGCCCAGAAGAATTTGGACGATGAAGTAGCAAAAGATTTCCAGTGGTGCCATTAGTGACGGCATCGGCGTATTGTTGCCGGCCGTCCTGAGTAGTTGCAGTAGGGTGTCCAAAGAGTTCTGGTCGAAAGCAGCAACCATCGCTTGCGCAATGTAGGAGAAAAAGTGGTTGATGCCAAAGCTCGCCCCCGGAAAGGGATTAACCCAATAATTCTCGAGCAAGCAGCAAACAATTAAACGGAGAAGAAAATCTGTCAGATCGCCAGCCCGTACCGGGTGTCGATAAAAGCTGAGAGTCATACTGGAAGTGCTCCAGCTTATAACCATCGAAATGAGCACAAACAGGGATACGCAGCTGAGCTCGATCATGCCAAGCTGAGTGAGGACTCCACCGTTTTGCGTTGTGAGATTGGTCAAATTGTTCGTGAATTGATAGAGCCAATCGACACCGGAACTCGCACTCGGAAGGGCTTGGGCAAACAAAACGGTGGTTGTCATGGGTGTCCTCTCTAAAGATTTGTTCTGTGACGCAGTCTCACGGGACGTAGGACTTCCAAGTCTTTCCTTCGTGCGCCGCAGTGGAGTCATGCTTCTGGCGGTTGTTTTGAACTTGGGCCGCAAACTCCGAAGCACGTTTCTTTTGTTCCTCTGAATCATGTTGTTGCTGTTGCAATATCGCGGCTGTCCTGGCGGCTGCGGCGGCGGCTTTTTCGTTCGCCTCGTGTTGGCGATATAGAAGCCCACTTATAACAGTGAGGGCAGCAAGGATTGAGAGCAGGATCTTCGTATTGATTGCGGTCAGCACTGTGTCTCCTTGTTGGTTAAGGCAGGTAAGTCTGCCACGTGTTCGATTCATTTGCTGCATTGACAGGGTTAGCTGCGCGTTGCTGTTGTACAAATGCAGCCGTATTGAGGTCCTGTGCCGCGGCATTCCGTTGTTGCATGTTGGCGATCGTGAGTTGCGACGCTTCGCAGGCCTGGAGCACACCCTGGGTCTGCATCTCCGTCATCTTCTGCGATTCGGCGCCATTCAGGAGATTCAACTGCTCCACTTCGCTGTTGGTGTTTGTACCGGTGTCGAGCTGCTGCTGAGTGAGGGCGTTGTTGGCCGGTGCATTCAGTGCTCTGGAGGCCCGATATTGGCCGATGGCGGTCAAGCAATCGGGCGAGATCGAGTCCGAAGCCTCGATCATGGCAAACTGCGAGAGCTGGGTGCTGTTCCCTGCCGTCTGCCCTTGCAGGTAAGTGGTCGTCGAGGGCGTTACAGGGATATTGGCCGAGTGCCAGGCCTGCAGTGAGGCCCCCGGCGAATTGGTGTTGATGGCAATCGAGAATCCGCTGGTTTCTCCGAAGAGATTTGGAACATTGGTGTTTTTCAACTGCATCTCGGTGGTCGCCCAGGCGTTCTTCAGGGAAAAGTGCGTGACGTTGGCCTGCATCATTTTGAGCTGGTTCATGACGGTTGTAGCCTGCGCGACGAGCTGGGCATAGCTGGTCGGGTCAAACACGATATCGCCCACTCCCAGAATGGCGAAGCTGGGCGTGACGGCGGCCAGCAGGACGCCGCCGATGATGAGGTTGCGACGATTGGTTTTGCTGATCTGCATACATCCTCCTGTGGGTTCTGGCACGGGTTCAATTGCATTGCGGGCAGGCAGGTTAAAGGCTCGAATCGACGCGATGCTCTGCGTAGGACGGGATGAGAATGTCCCGGCCGATGTACACGCGGGCGCGGGAGCCTTCCTTGAGCGTGATAACGGGCAGCCGGTTCAAGAAGTGGTTCAGCACCTGCTCTCCTTCCTGGGCGGATTGCTCCGAGATGCCATTGCGGATCTGGGTGGACGGGGAGAGGACGCTGGCATCGTTGCCGATCTGCGCCAGGCCGCCGAGGCCGCCGATCGCCGCGGCCGCGCCAAAAGCCATCAGATACCCGTGATCGACCTTGCTGGCGAGACCCGTGGTGCCGAGCGGGTCAAGACCGATGTACTTGTCAAAGTCGAGCGAGAAGCCGTCCGGGCAGACGGCGCGGTGGAAGGTCACAAACATCTTCCTCTGCTGCTCGCTTCCCACGCTCTGCACGGTTCCGATCAGGCGCGTTCCCTGGGGCATGAGGAGCTGCAGGTGATCGTGCGAGTAATAGTCGGTGGTCAGCATAATCAAGATCGGGCCGTTGAATCCGCCGTCGATGTGGTTGGTGACCACACCCTCAAGGACGGTGCCCTCGAAGACGCGATAGAGCCGTCCCTGGTACTCGTCGAAGTCATAGCCGACCATGGGGTCCGACTTCCCTCCCCACCTGCCCTGCAAACCGCCCTGCACATCAGATGCGGGCTCGACCGTTGCCAGTCCCGGGGCGTTGCCGCTATGGGGCGGTATTGAAGATTCAATATCCTCCCCGCTCGCCTGAGGCGATTCCTGCTCACGCTCAGCCAGAACCACCGCAGGCTTCAAGTCGGCTTGCGCGGTCGATCCGCCCGGGTGAGCGAAGTCGATGGCCACTGTATCGCTGTTAAGCGCGTCCTGATGCTGCTTTTCGCGCGCCAGGATGCGCTGCTTGCGTTCGGCCTGGGCCTCGGACGCGTTCGAAGTCTCTCTGGGAGCGTTGGGACTGTCGCCGTAAATCGCCGCGCGCTGCGCCTCGGTCATTGGCGAGGCGACGTCGGCCTCGGGGCCCGGCGTTTGTTCGTCCTGAAACTGCTGCTCGCGGCCAGCGGCAAGCTGCTGCCGGCGCGAACGCTCCTCCTTATCGCGGCGGGCCTCAAGAGCCTGCTGCTGCTCAAAGCTCGAGACCTGCTGCGCGTTGGGAACCGCAGGCCGGGCCGGCAAGGCGCTCCGTGGCGCATCTTTCTTATGTCCGCTGACAAGGCTGGTCAGGTTTGTGAGACCGATGAGCACGACGATGCCGACGAGGATATAGATGACCGGGCGGCTTTTTCTTAACGGCGGCACAGGCTCCGGTTGCGCCGGGACGGTAGCAGGTAATTCTGGATCGTGCATGGCTAGTTCCCTCCCCCGACGCGGTGGAATTCGACCTTCTGCTTGCCGATCGCGAGGTACCCCATGTCGACGGTCTTCGGAACCGTGTAAAGGCCGTTGGCGAAATCGAAATTGATGAGGCTGCCCTTCTTGTCCTTCAGTTCATAGAGGGCGGGCGTTTCCTGGAAATGCCCGCGCAGGTAGGTGAACTTGTCGTCTCTCCAGACCTGTTCGAGCCCCAGCGCATTGCCCTTCTTCTGGTCCCAGGTATAATCAAAGTGCAACTGTCCGGGGTAGGTGCTGCGGTCCTGCTCGGCTTTGGTTTCCTCGGCCTTGAGCTGATTGGCTTCCCCGGCCTGGGTCTCGGCTGCTTCGCGTTTGAGTTTGTCGACCTCGGCGGCCGGCACAAACACCGGCATCTCGGCCAGCTTGTCCTTTCCCGCCTGGTCGCCGGGAGTGATGAAGACTTTGGAATCGAAATGAGGATCGCCGTCACCGGAGATCTCGCGGAGCTGGAGCGTATATTCGTTGCCATGGTCTGAGACGATATGCACGTCTGTCGTGCTGTTAGCCAGCCGCGGCTTGATCGAGATGAAGCGGCTGGCGACATGGCCGCCATCGAAGACCCAGGAGACCGTATCGCCGCCGAACACGGTGGCAACTTTCTCCTCGGGCGGCAGCAGAATGAGCGTGGACTGAAGCAGCCCGGCGCGAATCACCGGGGGCGTGTCCGTATCCATGACAAGGATTGTGCGGGGCGCGTTGGCCTCCAGCGGATGGGTTGCGGGAGGAGCGGCAAAGGTCGAGGTCGCGGTGATCGACAACCCCATGGTCGCGGCGGCAAAGAGAGCTGGTTTCACGGCTTGTCCTCTTCTTTCCTCTGAAGTGATTTCGATCGGGATTAGGCGGTCTCCCCTTCGGCAAAGCGTTCAATGCCTTCGGTGAGGCCGTATTTCTGAACCAACTTCGCCCGCCGCACTTTGTCTTTTGGCCTGGTGGAGAATTTGGCATAGCTGCGTTTGTCGAGATTGAGGGTCACAACCTTGGTGAGCCCGTCGCGCCGCACATAGAGGCCCTCCCGCTCTCTCAGGCTTTCGAACAGATTCAACTGCTGATCGGTGAGCTTGAACAGCTCGCCGTAGTGCTTGCGGTTGAAGGTCGCGTCGGGCAGAAACAGAAACGAGGTGCAGGAGTTCACGATGCTGTCGGCGTGTTCGCCAAGGTCGTTGGCCGATTGACCAATGAGGGTGACGCCGCCGAGATTCTTGCGCACCGTCTTGATCGAAGCCAGGGCCGCTTCCAACAGCTGCTTGTTCTTCATGCTCGAAAAGATTTCCTCGATCAGGATGTGTTTGGGAACGCCAAGATTGGCGGGGTCGTAGAGCACTTGGTCGATCCGCCGCAAAAGCCATACCATCAAGGGCTCGATCAGGTCGGCGTACTGCCGGTTGTTCACTCCCTGAAAGTCGAAGCACTGCAGGCGAGCCAGCGAGAGCGTGTCTTCGACGTTGTCGAAAATCCTGCTGTAAATTCCGGCTCCCACCCATTTCGAGAGATAGCGGTCGAGCTTTTTGGGCAGGAACAGGTTCCCCAGACGGCGGTTCTCTGGGTCGAGCAGGTACATGTCCTGCACGCCTTTGTGAATCACCTCGTCGTCTTCGGGCTCGAGCGGCGCACCGCCATTGGTGAGCAGTAATTTGATGAATGAGTAGAGGAATTTCACATTGCTTTCGGTCGGCTCAAGCGCGAAGAGATTGACGCGCGGGCCGTCTTTGCCGACCCGGTCGACGCGGCCACCGTATAGCTCGACCTGGCTTTCATAGCTGCCGCCGATATCGAAGATGAACGTGAACCCGCCATACTTCTGTTCAAGGGCGAGCATCTGGTTTGCATGGACGGATTTACCAGTCCCGGTCGGGCCAATTACGAGCATCACCCGCACCCCGTTTACATACACGTCCTGAAAGAAGGGCGTCCCGGTGCGGGTTTCGAAGATGTTCAGGTATTCGCGGTCAAGGTCTTCCGAGTGGGGATGCCCAAGATGGGGCGCGAAAACCAATGAAAGTCGCGCGTGATGGTCCTCCCCTAGCCACAATGGGAAAACGTTGAACTTGTGATTGCCGGGGAACATGGCATAAAAACCAGACAGGTTCCCCAAGGTCTCTTCGATCACCTGGGCGCGGGCATCGACGAAGATCCGGTGCACAGCCGGGATGGTCTCCCGCAGCTGCTCCGGGCTTTTCGCGGCCAGCAACAGGCGCAGGGAGTATTCGCCTTGGGCTTTCTTGTCGAGTGAGCGGATGACCTCCGAAAGATCGTCGACGCTGTCGTTGGCCGCGCGGGCGCCGGCCGACTTGTCGAGCGAGGCCACATCGCGACCGCTCATCGCCCGGGTAAAGAAGGAGACTTTGAAAAATTCGATGAACTTCTCCTGCTGGTCGATCTCTCTCCGCGCAGCTTGGGCGGACTTCGGCCTCCAGGTCGAGCAGAGGACACTGTCGCAGTCGAGCGTCATGAGATCCGAAAACAGGCACGGCCTCGACGCCTCGGGCGGGGTCTTGAGCGAAAACATCTGCACGTGCCGCTTCCCTACCCTGAGGTGGTCGCTGTCCCATGAGACCGGGCTCTTGACGATCTGCCGGTCAACGCCGGTGTCATTCTGAAGGTGGTCGTACTCGGCCCACGGCTCGAGATTGAACAGGTAAGAGAAGAATTGGTATGCAGGCTCTTTCGCGAGCAGCCGCAGGCCGATCGAGCTCCGTAGATTGGACTCCAATATCTCCGCAGTTTTCTCCAGCTGGGCCAGCATCCTTGAAGACTCAACTGCGTTTTCCTCCGGCCTGCGTTCGAAGGGATTGGCCTTGGCCGGCTCCAACGTGAAGCACCAATAGAGATCAATGCGCCGGAATTTCGCCGTCTCGTCGAGGAAAGAAATCCGGTCGCTGACAAAGGATTCGGTGACCGGGTTGTCGTACCTCCTCTGTCGGGGAAGCTCGTAGCCAGACAGCACGCGGACATATTGGTACAGGCACGATCTTTCCGGCATTCCGCGCAATGCACCCTCGATAGTGATCATCCGCGCCTCGAGTTCCTGGTCGGTGAGAGCCTCTTCATCGATACCGTTAAGCGCGAACAGGCAGCCGTAGCCGCCGGTCTTCAAGGCAAAGAACTTCGAGCCAACGAAGCGCGACACCGGGACGATGCTCGATGCAGCACCGGCTTTGGCAAACCATGGCGTCAATGTGTGATCAGTCTTTGCGCGGGTCATAGTAGGGCTTCTGGGTCAGGCTCAGACCATAGAGCTGAAACATCTTAGGGTGCTTACGAACGGCCAGCCAGGCACCGAGCGAAAGCATCGGAAAACTCCAGATCGCCAGCATCCGGAAGCCGGCGAGAAAAACCGTTACGGTCACAAACACAATCACCATCCAGGTGGATAAATCGAGCCCCAGTTTGGCGCGCGGCCGGTTAAGCGCCTGATTGATCGGTAACGGTTCCCCTCGCCTGGTCATATCGATCTCCGCTCACATCGTCTGCCCGGTAAGCGAGCCGATCCAGCCGGCGCCCCAGCCGAGCACCGCGGCGCCGAACAGCGCGCCGAAAAGCCCGGGAATGGCTTCCGCGAAGCGTCCGCTCATCATGCGGATGCCAGCGAAGATGAGTCCGCCGAAGCAGATGACGGCCCCGGCATAGATGGCGAAGGTCTTGAAGGTTCCCATCAAGGTTTGGGCACCGGAGAAGTCCATCGTCCCCTGTGCATGCGCGGCGCTGGCGAAAGCCAGAGCCACAAGTGTGGGCGCCAGAGTTCGGCCGAAAGAGGCGATCTTCTGCTTGGAAAAAGGCGAGGCCCACCTGTGGGCGAGCCTTGAAAATGGCTGCTTATTCAAAGGTTTCTCCTTTGCTGTGCGGCTTAGGTTGTGGTCAGGGCTTGCTCGTGTATTCGGGGCGAATACGTTCGCGGCGTGGGGAAACGCCCGTGCAAAAAGTAAGGCTTGCGGATGTTTGCTTGTCTTAGATTTCAGTCGTGCTTGATTTGAAGTTTTAGCTTATTGTCTCAGTTCTGTCAAGACGCGTGTTCAAATACTCTCGCGCTGTTGTTGCAACGGTACTAAACAGAATCGTGTCTAAATGGTTTCAAGACTATCCGTTTAGCACATTAACAAATGAATAGCTCTTGTGTATTAAATAAACTAAAATTTCTCAGTTCGACGGGTGCGCCTCCGGAAAGGGGGCGGCCAGACCCAATGATTCACCGGGAGCGAGGCGTGAATTAATGGCGGTGGAAGTCGAAGACGAAGAGTATACGCAGTTTCTGAAGACGCTGGGTAGTCGCATAAAGCAGTTGCGAAAAGAACGCGGCTATTCGCTCAGAGACATGGTGATTCACCATGGCTACAACGACTCCCAGTGGCGTCGCTATGAACGTGGCGGCTCGATCAATGTTCACTCTCTCTTGAAGATCGCCAAACTCTTCGGAATCTCGCTTTCTACGCTCCTCGACGGGCTAGCGGAATATCCTCAGACGAGTATCCAGGAGATCAAGAAACAGCATCGCGCAGCCACTTCTGGTTCCCCAAAAGCGAAGAAAAAAGTTAAGTAATCAGAGTTCCAATTGCAATGATTCTGTATTCCGGAAGAGCGGATGCTTATCGTTCAGCGAGAATTGCCGCATCTTTTCCAGGTCTGAAGCCGCGGGAAAGAGGATGGTCATTCTGACTGCCTGCATAAACTGGCCATGACTAAAGAGGAGAACTGCGTTCGGACGACCGCCTAATGCTCGAAGTCTTTCGAACGCCTTCTCGGCCCGCCGGAGCAAGGTGGCGAAGCTCTCCGCGCCGGGGCCGTCGCAGCACTTCGGATCTGCGACTTTCCAATAGGACTCGATGCTGGGCAGCCTGTCGCGATAAACAGATCCGTTCCAACGGCTCGGCTCAAGGTAGGTAAATTCCTCGATGCGCCATTCCTCGACGGGTACGGCTGGAAAGCGATCGCGGGTTGGTTGGGCCGTTTGCTGAGTCCGGAGAAATGGAGAGACAACGATAAGGGCCGGTGCCTCGGTCCACGTATCGGCAAGTTGTCGGGCCTGGTGTCTTCCTCGTTCCGTCAATTCCACCTGCGATAGGTCAGGACAAGCGAGACCGATATTGCCGGTACTCTCGCCATGACGGATGAAGACGACGCGCATGGCTCCATTTTAGGTTCTCTGTAGAGGGGGTTATTTCCCAAGAAGAACATATCGTGTCTATTTTTTCTCCGCTTCGTCTCTTGGCCACTTCTGGGCTCCGTGCAGGACGCGCAGGATCTCAATTCTCTTCCCTTTGACCCGATAAACGGCAATGAACGGCGAGCCGCCGATGACTAGCTCGCGGGTTCCTTTCACCCTCCCTTCGCGCCCAATTAAGGGATGGTCGGCGAGCAAGTCGACTCGGCGTTCGATCTCTTCATCGAGGCGAATTGCCGCCTGAACATTGTCCAGGGCGATGTAATCAAGTTGCTCAAACCGGGTGCGGAGGGCCTTCTTCAACCAGACAATCGTCAAGTTGCCGCCTTCTCGCTACCTGCCTTGGCCTGCCATTTCTCCCGCCTTCGGGCGCTCTGCCGTTTCGCTTCGCCTTGCGAGACCCACTGAGTTGTTGCCGGTTCGTTCGTCTCCCGCAAAGCCTGCTCGACTTCGCCACGAAACCACGCATCGTGAGCCGCGGCTTCGTGAGCACGGCGCTGCCGCGCTGCGGTATCAGGCCGCCGGCGCGCAAGGAGATTCGCCTGGGCAGGCAACCAGGAGGAAGTATCGACCCCGACCTTGTGGGCGCCGATTTCATGGAGAATGGCAATGGCTTTGCCGGGATCGCGAAAAGCGCGCAGTTTGCCGCCGTGTGAGGTGGCCAGCGTGACGCGCTCGCCGCTTCGAGGCTCGGCGGTGATGAAGAATTCGCCCCCTGCAGCCTGGACCGACACGGACCGCAGCCCGCCGGAACGAAAGGCTGTCCGAAATTGATCGAGACTGAGAATCTTGGCCACGCATATCCTCCGTATATCTAATCTTATATCCCAAATATCTACTGGCGGACGATACGAGACGCAGAATCGTTGACTAAGCTTTCTGTTGGAATGATGCAGCTACTCGGCTTAACGATTGGAGAATGCCCAGCGCGACCCGCTTTCACAAAGCCAGTTCAGCTCTTGAGGCGAATTATACGGCGAATGTTAGCCTATAATCCCGACATGGGTGGCGAGCGACCCACAAAGACCAGGGTTCGGCTATCAGGCAAAATGTGCTGTCGTTGCAAGATTCCCCTTCCTCCGCCTCACGCGCCGGGCGAACATTTGTGTGTCCAATTCCTTTCACTGAGCAGACCGCGTCACCGGGTTTATGTCAGCTTCATGCTTCGGGAAAGCTGGCATTGCCACTTTCTCGAAGAAGGTTTGAAGACTTCCCTGCCCCGCAAAGTCATCCTCGATAGCCCGGCGAAGTTGCTGGAGCTGGCCGAGCGGGGCGGGCCGCAGTCTGAATCATGAAGGTCGCCAGGCGCTTGACCTCGTAGAGCAGGTCAGCGGACTTGTCATCGAAGCTGAGATTGTGCCAGCGCACCTCTCGATGGAGGAATCAACGCGATTACTAGAGAGGTTGGCTGGCACGGCTTCGACCTAAATGGTCTGTTTGCAGCATTTCTGGTGCGATTTCCACACTCTACCTTCGATAGTTCTGCCAGCGCACCTCTCGCTCGAACAAAATTGGCGGGATCGGAGTATCAAGAATTGCGGAATAGAGAGGTTGGCTGGCAAATTGAGCGGCTAGAGCGGCCTGTGTGGGTACGAAATCCATCCGAAAGAAGCATAGAGAGGTTGGTTGGCACGAAATAGAGAGGCTTGCTGGCAGAATAGAGAGGTCTGTTGGCAGAAAGCGAGAGGTACACTGGCACCGTTCCCGAGAGGTGTGCTGGCAGCCTTAGAGAGGTTCGCTGGCAAAGATAGAGAGGTACGCTGGTAAAGAGTGAACCATAAACATAATCGCAACAGTCACTTATGAAAGTCTACAGTACTTAAAGACTTTCATAGCATTTGCTTTTCTTATAGTATTCACCAAGCAACAACATTTCACGCGATGTCAAAATTACCGCCCAACAAAACGGAACGCCAAGCGCTATTGTTGCCTG
>Ga0182013_10001532_pt1 | contig 31578 bp, 22 predicted proteins | sample 612S2MmetaG_FD_120487 | JGI IMG/M metagenome (GOLD analysis project Ga0182013, IMG submission 120487) | Permafrost microbial communities from Stordalen Mire, Sweden - 612S2M metaG | ecosystem: Environmental > Terrestrial > Soil > Wetlands > Permafrost | place: Sweden: Stordalen | collected... | reverse complement strand
TCACCCACGTCAATGATGCCGGCGTTTTCGCCCGGGCCCTGGACCACGAGGTCGCTTTTGGTCGGCAGGCGCTTCAGGTGCACGCGGCTTGACTTGTAGGAACAGTGTTCGCTCCACATAACCGAGTAAATGCCCAGTTCGGTTAACGAAGGGACGCGACCCAGAGCCGCAAGAATCCGCTCGTATTCGTCCGCGGTGATGCTGTGGGTGGCAAGCATCTGCGGAGTTACGACGGCCGGCTTGGGAACAACTGCAGAGGAGGCAGTGGTCATCACAGTTGCCTCCATTGTCGCACGACGACGCCTGCATTGGGGCCACCTGCGGTGGCATTACCCGCCTTCGGCCCATCCTGGTGGGATGATGCAGTACAGCCCAGTGCGACATGGATGATCGCGGAATACGATCTCTTCACCTCCACGATCCCTTTTCCCGTGCACGTTCATGTTGGATCATCGATGCAGGACCCGGATGCTGATGATGCTGCGCTTATCCGGCTATGCAATTCGAGTTACGTTGAGGCTGCGGACTATTGAAAGTGAATAGTTCTCGATATCCAAATCGACGCCCGGTACTGCCGCAATGCGGATACCCGTGAGAACCACCTTAAAAGACCAGGTCAGAATAGCCACGTCAAGTTGTCATTATTCCAATCCAGGAGGAATGCAATGGTGAATGCGGCCGACCAGCCGAATCCCTTGGCTCCAGCGCCGGCGCCATTCCTCGAGTCATAGTACTCCCACATCGTGGACCGATCACGCGCTATGTTGCTCAGCAATTCTGATCGCATGGCCTCGGCTGTCTTCGAGTAGCCATACTGCTCCAGGCCCTTCAGCGCGAAGTACGAAGTGTTCATCCAGGTGGAACCGCGCCAGTAGCCATGGCTTTCGAAGCCGGGGGTATCATAAGCAGCCGTCGGCATACCCGGGAAGAACTTCTCTGAATCTACGGCCAGTTTTTCCATGCGTGCCGCCCTCTCGCGACTGGCGATGCACACAAACAGCGGCATAAAGCCGGCTGGCGAAAGAGCCGGTCCGTCTTTGCCGGTAATGCGGTCGCGGTCAACGTAGAAGCCAAGCTTGTCATCCCAGAGTCTCTCATTGATCCGCGACGCAAGCTGAGTCGCTGCATTCTTCCACGCCGATTCATCGTTGACGAGGCCGATCCGGCCGGCAATGTAAGCCATGGCGCGATAGTGCATCACCATATAGCAGTTCAGGTCGATTGCCCACAAACGATGTTCGTTGCTGCTCGATGACCGGTAGCCATCGTCCCAGCGAAGGGAATTATCCCATCCGGAATCCTCACCCGCATCGGCCCCGGCATAGTAAAAAAGCCCGTCCGCTGCTCCCCCTCGTTCCCGCAGCCAGAACTCCCCGAGATGCACGAGCTTCGGATACATCTTCCGCAGGTACTCCGTGTCCGGAGCACGATGATCGACCACTGCGATAGCCCACGCCATCACGGGCGGCTTGGTGATGGTCGTAACCATTCCCCCTTTTGCCCAGACAACGTCAGGCAGCGCCCCGCTGGCGAGCTGCCGGCTGAAGAGTATGTCGAATTGTTCCCTGGCCAATGCGGCGTCCCATTGAGAGATCGCAATGGCATGAAAAGCAGAATCCCAGTTCCAGATCCCTTGGTAAGCGCCGAGAGACGGTTCCACACCGCGGTAAGGCTTCCAGGCGGGAAGAGAAACGATGTTGCCCAGCAACGTTGCCTGGGCGCGCCGCAACAATTCGGCCTGCTGCGGGGAAAGATGCTGGGTATTCTCGCTCACCCAGCGCGCTGCGCCGGATCCGGGTTCATTCTGTTGCTCCGCTTGTTGCGTGGATGCCCAGCTTGTTGTTCCAGAGCAACCACCGCACCAAAAAGTGATGGAGAGACAGGAGGCGAGAAGAACAAGCAAAGATCTGGACATGGACAACTCCCTTGAAACCGCCGAATAAATTTCCGAAGCCCCCTGTTTCAGTGCGAAAGCTGCGGCGAAATTCTGAGCCAGAGGGTATAACGCGGATGTTCATGCCGCTGATCATTCATTTGGCGAGGGAATCTGTTCCTCCCGCAATGATCCAGGATAGACCGCAGACTTAATCCCTCATGGCTGGGATGCCTTCGCGTTGCCCGTGTCCCGCGCTTCAGGCCGAGTTGATGGGAGCGCGTGAACTGCAACCAGACTGACGTTGAGGACGTGATAGCCCTTTTCGAGCCGCACCTTCAGTAATGCTTGAAAAACGGGGAATGGCCGCTTGTCGCCGGTGTTCCCCAGAAATTGGACCGCCCTGGTCAATTCATCCACCCCGGACCTTGAAGTGGCATACAAGACGGCGCCTTCCGTGCCGGTCGTGTCTAGACCGCCAAAATCTGCGATGTACCGTCCAGGCACAATCCCAGGTTGAATCGTGATCAGGCTGTAATCCGCGCTCAAGACCTGCGTGTTCGGATCGCGTTCGGTATGGTACGTTGGCGCTTCATTGGAGCGAGGATGGGTATTTACGATGACGCCTCTCCATTGCTCCAGGCGCGTGTCCTGATCCTCGAAGCTGAAGTCTCCGAGGCTGCTAAGTTGGGCGACCGCAATGTTTTGCGCGGATGAACCCAGCATAATCACGTTGTGCTGCGTCAGGTCATCGACGGTAACTTCACGGCTAGGCTTGACGATCGGCTTGTATCCCATCTGGCCGAAAAGGTTCGACAGCATGTTGACCGCCTTGAGTTCGCCAAAGCCCAAGTACGAATCCTCGTAATAAAGCTGGCCAGCCCGTGCGACGAGAGCCGGATTTGACGCGAATTGTTCAGCGAGGTGTGAATCGACAGGGGCTCCGCGGTAATCGGTCGCGCCTCTCCTGAAGCGGAACAAATCGTTGTAATTATCGAGAAGAAACATCGCATCTGGGTACGCAATGACCGGAGTGGGGTCGTTGCCGATGTATTTTGCCCAAAAAGCTATCACCGGATCGGAAGATTTTGCAGGATCCGACCTCGCGCCGGTTACGCTCCTCTTGCCAACACCCAGTGGAGCCCACCTGCTTCCGATCCATAGACCGCCGACGAAGGCGGCGATGACCGCTGCTCCCGCAATGAGCGCACCACGAGCGGCTGGCCAGCCCGACCGGGACACTTGCGGATCAACGGAATCCGGAACACTCTGCAGGGGCCGGTCATTCGGCAAAACTGCATCTCGGGAGGAGATGGCTTTCTCGGTCGCGATGGAGTCGACACTGCCAGAGCATCCAAAAATGGGCAGGTATTGGCCCTTCGGAATCTCAATGACGATGCAATCATGAAGTCCCTCTGAGTCGTAGTACTCTTTCAGCTTCTGCCGAAGGCGATGAATCTGGACACGGACAATAGGGTCCGTCTTTGGATCGAAATCCAGGGGCCGGCTCAAGGCCTCTACGCCGATGGTGTATTCCTTCAGCGTCTCGGCGCCAGGATCGAGCGCCTTTTGTACGAGGTACCGCAGCAGCAGCTGCAGCATCGCGGCGTTGTGAAAACCTGCAGATTGCAGGACTTTCTGGATTTGACGCTGGCATTCATTCCGAGAAGGAGTTCCCACCGTGGTGTCAGCGCGCGCACTCACTCGTTAGTGCCTCCCGGTGACCTACTGCTTCGTGCTCGATCCGCACGTGCCGGTTCTTTCGCCGCCCGCCAGGAATTTCAACTGATCGCTTTCGCGACCCGACCCGCATGGATTCTACGACAAAATTGCGTCCAAGGCGAGCGGTCCTCGGCCGAGTGTCAAGTGCGACCCTAAACAGGTGCCTCTGAGGTACTTACCGCTCCTGTGCCGGGGCGCGCATGTCAGGGCAGGACGGTCCCATGCTCTTGCTCGGTTCACGCGAACCTGCAAACGACCATAATCCGCCCGTCCCGTAAGGTTGTCGTTAGGCAAACTAGCTCAACCACCCTTAGCCGACGCGATCCTCGATTGGCTTCGAAGCGTCCGCGGCCACTACCCTGAGCGGAGTATAAGCGCGAACTTCGTATTGCTTGCAGGCCTTCTTTGCACCATCATCCGCGCTTTGCCTATCTGTGAAACGACTCATCGACATGTAAGCCCGGTTTCTCCCCTGCAAACTGCAAAACCTCGAATCCGGTCGCTATGCCGGGCTAATCCGCGTTACAGGCCATTTAACGTTCCAGAAACGCTGGGTCTTGCAATCATCGAACTCGCAGAAAACAAAAGTCGCGGACCTTCGGACTCCACGTTACAAAAGTCCCGTAACCCCACCGTTACTGTTCAATGAGCGCATTCCACCTGCAGCATAGGCGGCGATATTCGAGCGGCATTCTGACGGTGTGCAACCACTGCAGCTGCGTGGCAAGGGAAGCGAAGAAAAGCACCCTTGCTTGCAAACGTTAACACTGGCGAGCGCTGAGTTCAGCGGTCGGCCCGAACCCGGAACGCTTTGGAGGCATTATGCAAAAGCCATTAATGGTGAGATTTTCAGTGGCATGCTTGCTGATCCTGCTTTCCCTGAATACGAAGTCCGCATCGGCGCAAGCGGTGACAGGAACCTTGCTGGGAACGGTTCAGGACTCAACGGGAGCTGTGGTTTCCGGCGCCAATGTCACGCTGACCAACGAGGGAACGAACGTCAGCAGCAAAACCATCTCGGGCCCACAGGGTTTTTACACCTTCCCCAATCTGAATCCCGGTCAATACACCGTAACCGCTGATGCCAAGGGATTTAAGAAGCTTATGTCCCAACATAACACGGTGCTGGTGGAACAGGATACGCGCGTCGATTTGACGCTTTCGCCGGGCGGCGTCAACGAACAGGTGACAGTCACCGGTTCAACCCCGCTGGTTGAAACCACCACATCCGACCTCGGCGAAACCATTGACCAAACACAAATCAGCAACCTGCCCGTCAACGGAAGACTCGTAGCGTTAGTCATGCAGCTTGCTCCGGGAACCACGCCCTCAGCGTGGGGCGCCGGCAATCCTGAAGATGCGTCCGGGGCTGCGTCTACGGCGCCAGGCGGTGGGGGCGGCGGCGACTACACATCCGCAAACGGCTTTCCTTTCGAAGGAAATCTGTATCTTGTGGATGGCGTGAGCGATGTGGAATTAATGAACGCATATATGGGGATCCAGATTCCCTTCGACTTCGTTAGCGAAATGAAGCTGGAAACCAGCGATCCTACCGCGGAATACGGCACCTTCGGCGGCATGGTGTCGAACATCACGACCAAAAGCGGAACCAACAGGTTTCACGGCCAGGTCTTTGAATACAACCGCAATACCGTATTCAACTGGCCGGACTACTTCAGCCAAATCAATCCTCCCTTCCATTCCAACCAGTTTGGCGGAGAAGTGGACGGCCCAATCATCAAGGACAAGCTGTTCTTCTCAGCGGATTTGCAGTGGCTCAAAATTGCCGAGGGATCCTCCGGCATCACCAGCGTGCCCTCGCAGAACGCCCGCAACGGAAATCTGTCGGGCTTCGACGTGAGCGGAGCCGGTCCTATTACCAACCCAATGGCGTGTTACTACAGTGCCGTGGCCAACGGAGTTGACCCCAGTGTGGCGCAGCCTTGCACGGCCAGTCCGTCGGTCACGGTTGCCGGAACCTACGACACAGTTCCCGCTGCGGATATCGAGCCGATTGCCAGTTCGACATCCGGCTATCTCCAACCATCGGTGTGGCCGCTACCGAACCTCACCGGGGAAGTCAACAATGCCACCTACGTGCAATTGAGCGATGCATCCATGCCCCAGGAAGACGCCCGCGTCGATTGGGCGATCTCAGATCATGACCGCTTCTTTGCCCGAATGTCGTATAGCAGCCGGAGCCTCAAACAGCCGCTTCTACTCGGGGCCAGCGCGTCGCCGGCCGTCTTTATGAATAACGGAAACGCCAACGCTACCAATCAAACCACCAACGACGTTGTCGGTTGGGACCATACGTTCTCCGCCAACATGATGAATCAGTTCCGCATTGGCTTCAGCCGTTTCGCCAGCACGGAGTACTCCACGGCCAACGGGATTGACGAGAACAATAAGTTGGGAGTTCCGAACGGCAATATCGCCGCTTTTCCAGACACCAGCGGGGTCGCCAATGTGAATATCGGCGGGTTCCTGAGCACCGGAGACCCGGGCTGGGTGCCCCAGGGTCTGGGCAGGCTATCTAACATTTACCAGTACAACGACGCCTTCACGCTGGTAAAAGGCCGGAACAACTGGAAGCTCGGCGTCTCCTTCCAGCCCATCCAGGCGCGCTGCTACAACCCGCAGAACGATCCTCGCGGCCAGCTCTATACCACCGGCAACTATACCGGCACAGGAACCAACGGCGCCTCGATTGCCGACTGGCTGGTGGGGGCTCTCAGCGGTTCCCACCGCGATCAATTCTTCGACGTGCCCAACACGCGGGTAAAGTGGACCGGCCTCTTCGCTCAGGATGACTTTCGCGTGAGCACCAAGCTGACATTGAATCTCGGGGCCCGCTACGACGTGTACACGGCCCCCGTGGACACGAAGAACCTGCAGAGCAACTTCGTCATATCGGGCCCCAATGCAGGCTTGAATCAGATCGCGGATTCCAGCAACCGCAGTCCGAACGTCAATACGGAGAAGTGGAATATTTCGCCCCGTGCGGGTTTTGCCTATACCCCGGACAATGGCAAGACGGCGTTGCGGGCAGCAGTCGGGTTCAGCTACTTCCCAGACAATTTTGGCGCCGACGGCGGCACGCTGGAGAGGAACTATCCATTCGACGAGCAGGAAAACAACAACGCGACCATGGGGAACTGCTTGACCCCTTACGATGGTGTTGCGAGCATCAACCCGAACTTAGCCGAATATTCCTCCTGCGGTTCGCTGATCCTGGCCAATGGCCTGCCGGGCAACATAACCACCGGATCGCCGGTGTACCAGCCGCTGGTGTTGCCCTCGGTAACGCCGGGCGGGTTCATCGCGCCGCCCGTGGGTTTCGGCGTGTACGAGGTGGCCAAAAACTTCCGCCAGGACCAGGCGGTCAACTGGAACGTCAGCATCGAGCGGCAAATCGGCGCGAAGATGTCAATCCACGCCGCCTACGTGGGCACTTCGGGCAACTATCTCTATCACGATTGGCAGCTCAACCAATGTAACCCGACGTCGTTTACCGTTGGTCCGACGTATACGGAGTTGCAGGCCCAATACGGGACCACAATTTATCCGAGCTTCCCGAATTGCATGCCCTACTACAACGTCGCTCCCAACGTCTCTACCATCGATTTCCGCAACAGCGGAGGCAAATCGCACTACAACGCCGGACAATTCGAGTTCCAGCGGCGCGCTGGAAGGAACCTGACTTTCACCGGGGCTTATACCTGGTCAAAGATGATGGATAACATCAATAACCCGATCGATTCTTACTGGTTTAAGGAAGAGCTCGACACGGCGGGTTGGCAACATAACAACTACCCCCATGTCGTCACCCTCACCTACGTCTACACGCTGCCATTCGGACGCGGGCAAAGGTTCGGTAACTCGATCTCAAACCTGGAGGACGATATCGCAGGCGGGTGGTCGATCAGCGGCATCACCAATTTCCGCTCCGGCGCACCGCTTCTAGTGACAGCGAGTTCGGAATACCTGCTACCCCAGAACGGCGGGCAGCGCGCCAATTTCAACTGCGCGACTCCTGTTAATCCTCATACCACGGCCGAATGGTTTCAGACGACCTGCTTCACGCAGCCGCAAGGATTCGTCTTCGGCAACGCCACTGTTGGAGATGGCCATATCTATGGGCCTCGTTATCAGGACTGGGATATGACGTTTGCCAAGTCGGTCCACCTGGCCGAGGGCATGCAACTGCAATTCCAGGCCAGCTTCTTCAACATCTTCAACCACGTGAACTATCAACCCCCGGACACGAATCAGCCGGACTCGACTTTCGGAGTCATCAGCAGCGACTTTCTGCCGCGGATGGGTCAGCTGGGAATGACCCTCTCGTTCTGAGCGCTGCGCGTTTTGTCGAGTTGAAACCTGGCCAGCGGGAGCTTGTACGGATTAGACCTCCGTATGAGCTCCGCCATTTCTGCGCACCGCAGAGTCAGCAATCCTCACGCCCGGGCGCGAGTCTTCCGACATCGACGCCGGTTCTGCACAGGGATCGTTTCTTTGCCAGACATCAATAGCAACGATGATGTTCGAAGGACGTCGATGAGAAAGACATGCTCTCTTATAGCCTTGTTGTTTTTTCTTTTCCTCCCGCCAGGAGTTTTCGCAGATAGCGGGTCCGGATTCGATCTAACCGCGACTGAGCGCAATTTCAGTCTTTACTTCCCCACCTATCTTGCCAACGGATTTTTCACGACCAGCAGTTCGTTGCGCGGCACCGACCCGACGTTGAGTCTCATGGTGGGAGTGATCGACTATACGCCGGGCGATGTGCCGCGCCCCGCGGCGTTGCCGAGTTGGGCGGAGATGGATTACTTCGACGGCGTTGCGTGGCTAAATGCCACCCCGGTTACCGCCGGCAGTTTTCGAGATTATCGCCAGACCCTGCAAATGTACGACGGAGTCCTCAGCACGCAATATGTTTTTGCAAGCAGTGGCCACTCCACTCGTGTTGCGGTGAACACTTTTGTGAGCGAAGACGCACCACACCTGGGTGTGACCAGCCTTAGCCTGACGCCGGATTTCGCCGGGACAGTGCGCCTGCGCTTCACCTTGCGGCCGCATGCTCCGCCCACCCATCGCTTTCCATTGGCATCCGTTCCTTCCGCGGAACTGAGGGAATCTGAAGCTCAAGCTGAAGCGCAGATTCGACTCTCCGATCCCACCGCACCTGAACGTGGAGCAGAATGGTACCCTGGCTACGTCAATATCCAATCCCTCGGCGCCAGCGAGGCTCAGCGGGTTATTTGGATCACGGGTCGTGCTGTCGACGGCTCTCAAATTGCGCAGGCGGCTGCCATCGGGCTGCCTGCTGGCGTCGCCGTTACCGAGTCCAAGCGGCAGGAATCTCCGCAGCTTGTATCCATTGAAATCGCCTTACGGGTCGAGCGTGGACGAACCTACACATTCACGAAATATGTCGCTGCCTCGCAAGAAAACTGGGGAGACTTGAAGAGCTCGGTAGAAGACTTGAAAAGCTCAGTATTGGGCTGGGCCAAAGCAGCGCGCGAAGAAGGCCTCGACGCGCTGCTTGCGAAACACCAGTCGGCATGGCATGGGCTTTGGAAATCCGACATCGTCGTGAAAGGCGATCCCGAGATTCAGCAGGTAATTCACTCTGACCTCTTTTACCTGTACGAGAATTCCACGGTGAATACTACTTGGGCGATGGAAGGTTGCGGTCTAAGTCCCAACTACTGGGGTCACGTCTTCTGGGACAGCGATTCCTGGGATCTTCCTGTTCTGGTCTTGCTTCACCCGGAAAGGGCGAAGTCGCTGGTCATGTTCCGATATCGCACACTGCCCGCCGCCGAAGCGCGCGCCAAGGCATATGGTTACACGGGAGCAATGTATCCATGGGAGTCCGACCCGCAGAAGGGCACCGAGTCTACGGACCATGACTTTGTTCCGATTGGCGCTCGCGAGATACACCTCGACGGCGATATTATCATCAGCCAGTGGCAGTATTACCTGGCAACGGGCGATGCGGCGTGGTTGCGCGATTACGGGTATAAAGTGATTCGTCAGACTGCGGAGTTCCTGACCAGCCGCGTCACTTACAGCCGCGAAAGCAGCCGCTATGAAGTTTTGCACGTCTGTTCGGGCGACGAGATGTATAACGACGTCTCGAACGATTCGTTCACAAATGCCGTGATTCAAAAGGCGCTGCGGGCCGCTGTGGCGGCCGCGGCCGTGGTGGGCCAACCGCCCGACGCGCGGTGGGCCGAGATCGCGCAAAAAATGTATGTCCCCTTTTCTGAGAGAGAGCAGCGTTACCTGGATTTCGATGAGACGGCCCTCCACACTCAGAAATCCTGGATGGGCAGCTCGATTTCCTGGCTGTCTTATCCGCCTCTCGATCTCGCCATGAACAGTGAAGTTCGGCGCAATGACTATAACTTCGCCGTCAAATCCCTATCCGATCTAACTCCGGATACAAACGGCATCAACGATATGGTTCCCGTCATCCTCAGTATCGACGCGTCGACAGTTGGGGATGCGGAAGAGACTTACAAGAGGTTGAAATTTAGTAATGGGCCATTTCTGAAACCTCCCTTCAACGTGAGGAGCGAAACCCCGGGGAATAACCATCTATACATTCTTAGTGTCAGTGGCGGGTTTTTGGAAAATTTCCTCTACGGCTTTACCGGCTTGCGTCTTACAGATCAAGGCTTGACGGCAGTGTATCCGCCGGTTCTGCCATCAGAGTGGAAGAGCGTGACCATCAAGGGCGTCAGGCTGCGCGGCCAGTCCTATGACTACGTAATCAGCCGTGATGATGCCGGCAAAGTTCAGCTGGAAAAGGGCCCTGCCGCTCTATAGGAACTTTCGCGAATTCAAAAGGCTGAGGAACTACGGTGAAGATCTCAAACCGGAGCACAATAAGCAGGCGAGTTGACTGAGGAATCTTAGATGATGGCTTTTGCGAACCAATGCTCACGACGAGATGTGCTAAAAGCCACCGCGGCTTCGGTCGTGATGGGGTATCTGTGCAGAGGCCCCAGCGGCTGGGGTTATGCGCAATCCGATTTTCACAATTTGAACGCCCGAAATGCAGGCCGGGGGGGACTGCGAGAAGGCGCAATTGAGTTTGAATCTTCGAACACGACACTTGTAGCCGGTTTTCGATGGGCCAAGCAGCAGGCGCTAGCCTACGCCCGGACTGACGGATCGATCGGGCCATGGTACGAAGCATCATTGCCGGGCAGAAACGCATTTTGTATGCGTGACGTTTCGCACCAAAGCACCGGCGCGCAGTTCCTTGGGCTGGGACCACGAACGAAGAATATGATGCATCGCTTCGCTGCAAATATTTCAGCAGCGAAAAAATGGTGCACGTGGTGGGAAATCACGCGCGACAATCTGCCTGCGCCGGTCGACTACAAAAACGACCACGATTTCTGGTATGACTTACCCGCAAACTTCGACGTCCTCGATGCCTGCTACCGGCAATGGCTGTGGACGCGCGACAACGACTATCTCGACGACGTGTTTCTGAATTATTACCGGCATACTGTCACAGATTATGTTCAGGCCTGGGATCACGATCATAATGGCCTGCTGGAACATCTGCCGTCTTACGGCCATATGGGGATCGGGACTTACGATGAAGACCTTCAGGACGAGATACTGGTCGGTGCGGACCTGATTGCCGCTCAGGTCGCAGCCTTCCGCGATTATGCCGATATCGTCCGCGCCAAAAAAGAGTTAGCTGTTGCCGCTGAGTTTGAGCGCAAAGCCGATCGTCTGCAATCGCTTTACAACGGCCAATGGTGGGATGCGAAGCGTAACCGCTATTTTGACGGGTTGGGAGAGAATGGAAAGTTTGCTGAGGATCTGAAAGAGAGTAACGGAAGATCCACTTTAGAGTTTCCGCTTTACTTCGGTCTGACTGAAAAAGGTCACAAGACAGAGGCTGTTCTGGACGAACTGGAGAAGCGGCTGAAGTTGGATGAGGATGCGCTTCATGGCATCGTCGGCGGCGTTGAGGGCCGCAGCTATCTTCCCGACATTTTCTATAAGTACGGCCGCTCGCGAGCGGGTTATCTCGCGTTGACCGCAATGATGGATCCCGGCTTGAAGCGTCGCGAATACCCTGAAGTGTCCTATACGGTCATTGGCAATCTGGGGGCTGGTTTGATGGGTATTCGCCCACTCGCCACCGAGCAAACGGTAGAAACTTTTCCGCAACTGACCGATGAAACCGGCTGGGCAACTCTTGATCATGTGCCAGTCGGCAGAAATGTGATCTCGGTAAAGCATGTCAAGGACACCGAGACCGCTCTGACCAACGAGGATGGCCCTGCACTGGCATGGCGCGCAGCCTTTCCGGGCAAGCTGCATACCTTGTTCAGCAGCGGCAAGGAGATTCCCGCGACATATATCGACCGTGGCGAAGGAAATGCTGAGACCTACAGCATGGTTCATGTCGCACCTGGCGAATCACGCGTGGTACGGGTTGAACCCGGATGATTTACGCCGATGTTTTCAAGAGCGAATGCCGTTTACTGGAACGAATTGAGGAGACGAATGACGGCCCAGTATTCTCGTCGAAAAGTGATCAAAAGCACCGCTGCAACAGTCGCCATGACGGGAATGCCCAATCTGCTTGAATCGCAGGCTCCCGGGGAAGGCGCCACTCGGTATAACTACACTCCGAAGTCGCGCAATGTACCGTCTAATCGAGCTCTTATGGAGGGTTTTTCATTGCGCCGCCCAAGGTCACACCGGTTCTACGCGCCCCTGAATTTGCGACAGTTCGCGAGCGTTTGGCTGCTCGCGGCAGTCTCTCTGCTCCCGTGTTGTCTGGCTACGGCGCAGCCCGACGCTGCTGCGCCCCCTTTTCCAGCTTATCTCGGCGATGATTTTGACTATTCCACCTTCACTCGCTTCGACGCACCGACTCCGCCGAAGAGCCTCATCTATCAGTCGAACGGTTTCATGGCTCTGCAGGAATCCGGCTTTGGAGGGCAGCGGGTGATTATTCCTGTCGCCGGTGCGGCCGCACCCACCAACAGCAGCGACAGGTTATCGGCGCTGACGATCGAGGCGCCCGTGATAACCGGCCGTTCCGGCCACACCTGGAGGTTGTCCGACAGCTCCGTCCAACGGAGCATGACGTACTTCGCCGATCGCACCGTGTATCGGGCTACCTTCGATGGAGGCCCCGAAGTCTCGCTCACGGTGTACCCGGTCTACGGAAAACCTGCGGCGGTGATTCAGCTACGAATGGTCCGCACCACAGAGCCGGTTCAGGTCTCCATGACCGCGCACACGGACGGTTTGGAACTTATTCCAGGCAGCGATGAGCGGAACTCCTCTTACGGTTCGCACCGCTGGCCGTATCGATTCATTCTCGCCGGGCGGCCTGAAGCAACGATTCACCACAACACATTCGAGTGGAATCTGCGAGCCGGCGGCGAAGTTAGCCTCATCATGACGCTCGGCGGCACGGAACACGAAGCGGCGGCTGCCCTCACCGAGCTACAAGATTCCTCCGACCTTCTCGACAAGGAGACTCATCGCCTTTGGAATGCTTATCTCGCTTCGACGCCGCTTGTAGCACCGGCCACTCCGATCAGCTTCACGATTGGCACCACAGGCGAACGAAAGACCATCAGTCCAGAAGACCTCGTGCGCAGCGAACTGTGGTTCTGGCGAGGTCTCCGCAACACGACTTGCCGGGTGCCTTACCTGCCCGCAACTCCGTTGATGATCGCCGACTGGAATGTCTTCGTGGGTATGTGGAGCAATGACGGCATTGCCGAGGCGATTGCCCTGGCCGCAACGAATGAAAGAAATGCTGCTCGCGCCGCCATCCTGAACTGGTTTCGTTACTCGGTTAACGCGCAGGGGGATGGGACCTCGGCCTGGACGATTTTTCCTTCCGGCCACAACACCTTCCAGGCGACGGGCCCGGAGCGAAACACACAGGGCGTTCCGGTACAGGCTTCGCTCGTCGGGGAATATATCCGGCTAACAGGCGATACCGGCATCCTTCATGCGAAACTCGGCGGACTCGCGGGAGATCGGACGTTATGGCAGGCGCTCGTGGCCTACCAGAAGAACCTGCCGCGCGTGCGCGACATCAATCACGATCATCTGATCGACTGGCAGCACACTTACGAGACGGGGTGGGACGATAAAGATTCCCCTTTCATCGATCTCCATGGTGACCCGACCAGCGCCGTCAATGAGCAGGTCTTCCAGCTTTGGAGCCTTCAGGAGATGGCGTGGCTTACGCGACTTCAGGGCCAAGATCCATCGCCGTGGCAACGGGAGTTCGATCTCACCCAGCAGTCCGTGCGAGACAAGTTATGGGATCCGGCGACGCAACGTTATTGGGATCTCGACGCGAAGACCGGAAAGCTCTGGACGCAGGGGGAAAATCTTGATGCGTATTACTTCCTCTATTTCGAAAGGGACCCACAGCGCATTGCCGCGATGACGCGGCGTCTTGACGATCCTGCTAAATTCAATGGCCCGCTCCTGCCGACCCTGGCGTTTGACACGCCTCACTGGGGCGGATATTGGCGTGGTCCGGCATGGCCCAGAATCTTCTCCTACGTTGGGATGGCCCTGGCGCGCTCGGGTAACGCGCTGGAAGGCTTCAATTGGCTCGCCAGGGCGATCAACTCGAATCTCGGTCCGCTTCTTCCCGAGAACGTCGACCCGAAAGCGTATCCGCCCGGCGAACACTCCATCGGTTCCGTGCGCATCATGGGATACGACGGGCTGGACACGCTGGTGTTCCCGGATGTAGCTGGATTACGCACATGGGGAGGTGAAGATTTGGCGGTCGCGCCGGATGCTGCCCTCGGAACGGTGTACATCCGGGGTCAAGAGTGGCGCGGGGATCGGTACGACGCCTTATTCTCCCCGGGTCAGCCGTCCCGAATCTGGCGTAATGGTCGCGAACTGCCGCCCCTGCCCACGGGGCATATCTGGCACGCCCGGAAGAACGGCCAGACGGTGCATTTTTACGCTGATGACCAAACCGCGGGAACATTCAAGGAATGAAGCAAAGCCACTCAGCGAACCGTTCCCTGAGCTTCTAAAGGAGACTAGAGGGCAGAACACACAATAGTTGCTTCGCGGGGCAAATTGGGGGGCAAGTTTTTAAAATTTCAGAATCACCCAATGATTAAAATCAATGGCTTGCAGGCACTGTCCGATAGACGGTAGAGCTGCCGGAAATTTCTAACAGGCTTCTATCAGGCACGTAAAGCCTGCTACGCTCCTTTGTGACCGGAAATGCGGTCAACGGAGAAGGACCTGCCGCGTCTAACCGAGTGGAAGAGTGTTCCTGTGGAAATAGCTATGAGATTCAAGCCATCTTTGTTCGTTGTGGCAGCGGCGGTTTGCGCGGCAAGCTTGGCGATTATGACCGAGGCAGAGGGACCTGCAGTGAAGGACGCTGACCAGCCGGCTGCGACGCTGAAGGTCCAGGCTCGGGAAGTGTTGCTGCCGGTAACCGTGCGTGACAAGCATGGGGCGCTGGTGACTTCGCTGACGGCGAGCGATTTTACGCTGAATGAAGACAACAGGCCGCAGGTGATCAAGAGCTTTACGCGGGAGAGCAATCTGCCATTCCGTCTCGGCCTGCTGGCGGACACAAGCCGCAGCATGTCGGGCGCGATGGACAGCGAGCGCAAGGCGGTGGACAAGTTCGTCGACCTGATGCTGCCCGCAGACGTCAAAGACGAGAAGGCGGCCGATCAGGCCTTCCTGATCCATTTTGATCGCGAAGTGGAGTTGCTGGAAGATTTCACCAACTCGCGCGACAAGTTGCATAAAGAGATTGACGAGATGGGACCAACGCGTGCCGGACAAGACAGCCCGCAGGGCCCGGAGACGACTGGGGACGAACGCGGTGGCAAGGCGCACAGTCGAGGAGGCACGCAACTTTACGACGCGATTTATCTGGCTTCAGACGAGTTGATGAAGGCAAAGGACGGCCGCAAGGCGCTGGTGCTCTTCTCAGATGGCGTGGACCGGGGCAGCAAGGAGACCCTGAACGAGGCCGTGGATTCGGCTGAGCGCGCCAACCTTTCCGTTTATACCATCTACTTCAAGGGCGAACAGGAGCGCACCGACAATGGGTTCCCCGGCGGCGGCCATCATGGCGGGATGGGCGGCGGAGGCTATCCCGGCGGAGGTGGTTACCCCGGCGGCGGCTGGCCTGGTGGCGGTGGCGGACGCCGCGGCGGCAGCACTGAGCCGCAGGTAGACGGCAAGAAGATCATGGAGCAGATTGCGACGCGGACCGGCGGGCGCTACTTCGAGGCCAAGAAGAAAGACAACCTTGACGAGATCTATGGGCAGATTGCCGAGGAGTTGCGCGGCCAGTACCTGCTGAGCTACACCCCTGACCAGGTGGATAACGACGGCGGCTATCACAAGATCGCTTTAAAAGCGAAAAAAGATGACCTTACCGTGGTCACCCGGGAAGGCTATTACGCGCCGGGCGGAGACTCGAAGTAGGGTTAGAGCCGCGTCGTCAATGCTGCGGCGGGATAACGCTGAGCGGCGTCTCGCCACTACGCGCTTCCACAACAGGCTCTGTTATCTCGTCGGTCACGACAAAAAAGTAAGTGAGACTTGCTTGTCCGAATGACCAGGTCATGGCCACGTCGGAGGCATCGCGGCCGGTGGCTATCAGCACGCGGCCGATGCGGGGCTCATTGTTGCGGGCATCGAAGGCCCACCAGCGATCATCGAGAAAGACCTCGAACCAGGCGCTGAAATCCATCGGCAAGCGGGAGGGAACGCCGATGTCGCCCAGGTAGCCGGTGGCGTAACGGGCGGGAATATTGAGGGCCCGGCAGAAGGTGATGGCCAGGTGCTGGAAGTCGCGGCAGACACCGACGCGCTCCGTGTAGACATCAAGGGCGGTTTTTGTAGGCCGTGCATGCTGATAGTTGAACGCGACCTTGTTGTGAACCCAATCGCAGATCGCCTGCACGCGGCCCCAGCCCGGTTCGAGGTGGCCGAACAGCTCGAAGGCGATGTCTGAGAAGCGATCGACCTCACAGTATCGGCTGCCGAGCAGGTATTCAAGCATTTCGTTTGGGAGGTCGGCTACCGAAGGCTCACGTGCGGAGAGATTGACCGGATCGGGCAGACCGGAGTCGCGCACGATGGTCGAGCTGGACAGGCGAAGTGGGCCTTGCGGAGCAACGAAACGGACGCAGCGATTGCCGAAACTGTCTATGTAGGTCGAGGTCGGGACGTTGGGCTCGACGAGCATTTCATCGGGCTCGAGCAGGTCGCCGGCGCGTGAAGGATGGACGTTCAGCAGGGCAACCATGGGAACAGGTGCGGGAATATAAAATTGGATGTCATATCCTAGACGGATCAGCATGGAGCGTCATTGCCTCGTGTCGCGTGGGAGATTAGGGATGTGGCGGCCGGAGTACGTCAGCGGCTGAATGCCAACAGAAACTTATGATTTAGATGCAGGCGGATCGAAGAACGGTGGTGCGGAGGAAGGCGGGACCGGGAGTTTGCGGGCCTTCGACATCGGTGCATCGCATAAACTGCGGGGAATCAGCCATCCGAGTAGAGGGTGCCTGAACGAAGTGTAGGCCAAATGCACCAAAGGCGTCCGCTTTTGGCGGACGCCCTTCGTGTGGTCGGGTTTTCCCAATCAGTTGGTCCCGGAGTGGATGTCAGGGCCGGTCTGCATCTCCTCGATCGCCGCCTGCGCGGCTGCCAGCCTTGCGGTGAGTAGACGGAAAGGCGAGCAGGAGACATAGTTGAGTCCGATCTTGTGGCAGAACTTGACGGATTCCGGATCGCCGCCATGTTCGCCGCAGATGCCTACCTTGAGGTTGGGGCGCGTGTTGCGCCCCTTGGCTGTGGCCATCTTCACCAGTTGCCCCACACCCGCCTGGTCAAGGGTGGCGAAGGGATCCTGTTTGAAGATGCCGAGCCGGAGGTAAGCCGGCAGGAAGTTGTTGATGTCGTCGCGCGAGATGCCGTAGGTGGTCTGGGTTAGATCGTTCGTGCCGAAGCTGAAGAACTCGGCTTCCTCGGCAATCTGGTCGGCGGTGAGGGCGGCGCGAGGAATCTCGATCATGGTGCCGACCTTGTAATCCACCTTAACGCCCTTCTCTTTGAAGACCTCCTCAGCAACGCGGCGAACGATGGCGGCCTGGTTGCGCATCTCCTCGATGGAGCCGACGAGCGGGATCATGATCTCGGGATGCGGATCGCCGCCCTTGGCCTTGACCGCAACCGCGGCCTCGATGATGGCGCGCGCCTGCATCTCGGTGATCTCGGGGAAGGTGATGCCGAGGCGGCATCCACGCAGGCCGAGCATCGGGTTCTGCTCGTGCAGCTCTTCGACGCGCGCCAGCAGCGTGCGCAGCGCTTTGAGCTTGGGCGAGCGAGGCTTGGTGTCTACCAGGTGCTGAATTTCAACCAGCAATTCCTCGCGCTTGGGTAGGAACTCGTGCAGTGGAGGGTCGATAGTACGGATTACCACGGGCAGCGACTCCATGGCCTTGAAGAGGCCGGCGAAATCAGAACGCTGCATGGGCAACAGTTTTTTCAAGGCCGCGCGCCGGTCCTTTTCGTTGTCGGCCAAAATCATGGCGCGCATGTGCTCGATGCGGTCTTCGGCAAAGAACATGTGCTCGGTGCGGCAGAGGCCGATGCCCTGGGCGCCAAAGGCGCGGGCCTGCTTGGCGTCGCGCGGAATATCGGCATTGGCCCAGACCTGGAGCTTGCGGACGGGGTCGACCCAGCTCATGAACTTGACCAGATCGGGATCGTCGGGCTGGGCTTCCAGGGTTTTGAGCTGGCCGGCAATCACGCGGCCGGTGGTGCCGTCGAGCGAGATGTAATCGCCCTGCCTGAAGGTTTTGCCCTTCACACGAAGTTCTTTCTTAGCTTCGTCGACCACGCAGTCGCCGGCGCCGGCTACGCAGCACTTGCCCATGCCGCGGGTAACCACGGCTGCGTGAGACGTCATGCCGCCGCGCGAGGTAAGAATGCCGGATGCCACTTCCATGCCGGCAATATCCTCAGGCGTGGTTTCGCCGCGAACCAGGATGATGGACTTGAAAGAGCCGTTGGCGTGATGCTTTACCGCCTCTTCTGCGGTGAAGACGATCTGCCCGACGGCCGCGCCCGGCGATGCCGGCAAACCAGTAGCAAGCACTTCAATCTTCTCGCCCTTTTCCACCAGCCGCGGAACCAGGAAGTCGTAAAGCTGGTTGGGCTCGACGCGGTGAATGGCTTCCTCCTGGGTGATAAGGCCTTCGCGCACCATGTCAATGGCCACGCGAACGGCCGCCAGGCCGGTTCGCTTGCCGTTGCGGGTCTGCAGCATATAGAGCTTGCCATCCTGGATGGTGAACTCGAAATCCTGCATGTCGCGATAATGCTTTTCCATCTTGCGGGTGATGTCGCGGAGCTGCTCGTAAACCAGCGGCATGGCCTTCTCGAGTTCGCTGATGGGATTCGGAGTCCTTACGCCGGAGACCACGTCTTCGCCCTGCGCGTTCATCAGGTATTCGCCGAAGAACGCATGCTCGCCGGTGGCGGGATTGCGCGTGAATCCCACGCCGGTACCGGAGTTCTCACCCAGGTTTCCGAACACCATGGCCTGCACGTTGACCGCTGTGCCCAGCCAGTCGTCGATGCGGTTAATGCGCCGATAGGTCTTGGCGCGTTCATTCTGCCAGCTCCTGAAAACAGCATCGCGAGCCGCAGTGAGCTGATCGAGCGGATCCTGCGGGAAATCCTTGCCGGTCTCTTTCTTCACCAGTTTCTTGTACTCGACGATGATCTCTTGAAGCGCGGCAGGCGTTAGCTCGTAGTCGAACTTGACCTTCTGCCTGGCCTTCACGCCGTCGAAGATGTGTTCGAACTTCTTTTTCGGGATGTCGAGAACTACATCGCCGAACATCTGGATGAGACGCCTGTAGGAGTCATAAGCAAAACGAGGATTATTGCTGAGCTTTGCCAGTTTCTGAACGGCCTTGTCGTTGAGCCCGAGGTTGAGAATGGTGTCCATCATGCCGGGCATGGAGAACTTCGCGCCCGAACGGACCGAGACCAGCAGCGGATTGTCGCCGGCCCCAAGTTTCTGCCCTTGCAGCTTCTCAAGCTGTTCGAGTGCAGCGAGCATCTCAATGTCGATCTGCGGGCTGAGCGAACCGCGCATGTACTCGCGACAGGCTTCGGTTTGAATGGTGAATCCCGGAGGTACGGGCAGCCCTGCGTTGGTCATTTCCGCCAGGCCGGCGCCTTTGCCTCCGAGAATGTCCTTCATGCGGCCATTGCCATCAGCCTTGCCGTCACCGAAGGAGAAGACATATTTGGTTGCTGTTGAGCCTGCCTTTTGGGCAGGCGCCTTTTCCAGAACGCTCTGCGTCATGGGTGAAGCCTCCACTCTCTTGGTTTGCGCCGAGCGGGGTCAATGAGGAAGGGTGGCGAACAGAGGCTGAACAATCCGCATCCTGAGGGCGGTGCTGAGCGTGTGCGCGTCACCCGATTCATGCGACAGCGCTTTACGGCAATGATCTCTCACTTAACTAATAGCGTTCCAAGTATACGATTGCCTGTGCCTTTCGTCACACGCGATCATGCCGTCCGCTGGATCAGAACCCTCTAAAGTATTTCTCCTGGGGGTGTATAAGAAGTCTGACGAGGCAGAGTTGGTGGGACCGGCAATCAGGCGGAAGACGCAATCAGGCGGCGGTGAATTCGACTTTCATACCGGAATACGTCTCAGGCTCCGCATTCCGGGACGAGAGGATGTGATCGATTCCGACCAGCGAGAGAATTTCCTTGACCCGGGGTGTGGGATGCGAGATGGCAAATTCATGGCCCGATTCACAAGCCATGCAGTAGAGCGTGATGAGCGCAGCGATTCCGGCGGCGTCGATGCGCTCGACCGACCTGAGGTCGAGTGTGATCGACTGAGCGTGAACGAGAGGTTCGAGCCGCGCGACCAGGGATTCAACCTCCCCTCGCACCAGTTCAGCCGTCTCTGCCCCGGCATCGGCATAGACCACAACCGTCGTGCTCAATGGAATGCGATTCATAACAACTCCTTTACTGTCCTGCGGCGGTCAAAGGCCGCTCCGGAGAGGGGTACCTTGCCTGCCTCGAAGGCTGCACGCCGGCAGCCAAAACCGATATCCCCGGAAGATGCTGAAAATAAAGAGGGAAGTACCTTCCGGCGTGATCCTCGGCAGTTGCCGGGTGTTCGTTTCCACCCCCGGCGTCCGCTGGTGAACAGTGATTCTAGATACGGAAGAAGCCGTCCGACGGTTCCGCGATTGTACGATTGAAAGGGCATCTCGATGACGAAGCCCGAACTCCAATCCGAGGCAGGACTGACGGCCGGGAGGGTCCGCGCGCTGGCGCTTGAGGCTGGGTTCGACGAGGCCGGCCTTGTAGCCCTCCCTCACGCGGAGGAGGAGCGCGACGCGTGCCGGTTTGTCTCCTGGGTACGCGAGAGCCGTGCGGGCACGATGCGCTATCTCGAGCGCGCGGGCGAAGACGGGCGTCTGATCCGCGAGCGGGTTTCGGTTCCCTTCCCCTGGGCGGCCTCGGCGGTGGTTTGCTTTGCGGCTTACCATTCCGCCGCGCCGCTCTCAACCGAGATATCAAACCCGCGGAGCGGCTGGATTGCACGGTACGCGTGGTCGAGCCATGTTGATGGGAATGGGGTTAGAAGGCCGACTGACTACCACAAAGTGCTGCTGAAGCGGCTGACGGTGCTGGCGGCGCGGCTCAGGGTCGGATTTGGGGAGTTTGAATCGCGGGCCTACGTCGACACTGGCCCAGTAATGGAGCGGGCGCTGGCGACGGCGGCCGGTTTGGGCTGGACAGGCAAAAACACTTGCCTGATCAACCAGAAGCTAGGGTCGTTTGGGTTTTTGGCCGTCCTGCTCACCTCCCTGAAACCTGCTCCAAAAAATGTGGCAACGGAGTTGGCACCCGACAGATGCGGAAGTTGCACTCGCTGCCTTGAGGCTTGCCCCACGGGTGCCCTGATCGCGCCCTACCAGATGGATGCGACGCGCTGCATCTCCTACCTGACCATCGAGCATCACGGGGAGATTGCCGCAGAGTTGATGGCCGGAATGGGTCGGCAGGTCTTCGGTTGCGATATCTGCCAGGATGTGTGTCCCTGGAATCGCAAAGCGCCGATTTCGGCGGACCCGGAATTCGAGCCGCGTTTGGAACTGGTTAATCCGGCGCTCGAGTGGCTCGCGGCAATGGACGAGCAGTCCTGGGAATGCACCTTCAACGGTTCGCCGGCGCGCAGAGCCGGATTCTGGGGATTGAAGCGGAATACGGCCATCGCCATGGGAAACAGCGGGTTGCGGCAATTTATGCCATGGCTCGATCAGTGGGCTTCGGCAGCCGACGAGGGGCTGCGCGCCGCCGCGCGATGGGCGATTGAAAAGCTGGAGAGCGGAGAAAACTGCTGACGATGCTAGGGAGCGGGCAAGTCCCTCTCGACCATCTCTACGCCGGCCTCCGCGAAGATTTCAGATGTGAAGCGAAAACTCTCGGCCCAGCGGTCGTTCTCGGCCCGGGGGGCGACCACGCGCTTGATGCCGGCCTGAACAATTGCGGCGCCGCATTGGGAACAGGGCATGAAAGGCCAGACGTAGATCGTGCATCCTTCCAGATCTCGCTTGGCGGTGAGGATCGCGTTCATCTCCGCGTGAATGATGGTGCGATATTTCACCTCGCGATTTTCCAGCCGGTTGGCGGTGTCGTTGACCCCCTTTGGGTGGCCGTTAAATCCCAGCGACACAACAAACTTGCCGTGCGTGATCACTGCCCCGACCTGCGTGCTGGGATCCTTGCTCCAGGTGGAGACAAGCCGCGCCAATTCGAGGAACCGTGAATCCCAGTCTGCCATCGGGCATTCCCTTTCTTTCGAGTGCGTTGTACGTCAGTCTACCCCGCCCACAGGAACTTCGCCCGGTAGTGAGACCGCTGCAGCGCGGAAGAGACTATCCTTGAGACAGAACTCTTCCGAAAACAAAGGACATCAAACGTGGCTGTTGCTGTGAAATCCGCCGAACAAACGGACGCCGCCGTCCAAATGGTCAGTGCGACCGATCCCCTTCCGAAATCAAAATGGTACCGCTGGCGGCGCGACGGCCGCGCACTGGTGGCTTACCTGCTGGATAGCGAGGTCCATACGTTCGCCTTCAGCGTGGCGGCCAATTCTATTCTTTCCTTCATTCCTTTCGTTGTCCTGCTCTACACCCTGGCGCTTAGCGTTTTTCACTCGCCGGCAATGGCGAGCGTGATCCGCGACATGGTGAATTATTTTCTGCCTTCGGTGACCATCGACCCGAACTGGCTGGCTAACAACATTGAGTCGGCGGCGGTTTCGTCGTCGCGGCACGGTGTGCAGGCCTTCTCCCTGGTCATGATCCTGATCGCGTGCACCGGCATCTTTCTCCCTCTTGAGGTTGCGCTCAACCAGGCGTGGGGAGTTACCAAGAGCCGCAACTACCTCTTTAACCAGGTGGTGGCTTTCGGGCTGGCGCTGATCATGGTCGGGCTCGGAATGGGCAGCGTGGCGCTGAATGCAGCGCTCAGGCAATTGCTGGAGGCGGTATTCTTCCACCACACAGACAATTTTCTCTTCGGCGGCATCAGCTATATGCTGCTGGCCTTCACGACCGGCATCGCGGTCATCCTGTTTTTCTTCTGCGTCTACTGGCTGCTGCCGAACCGAAAAGTTCCGGCAATGCCGGTGCTGCGAACGTCGGTGATTACCGGCATCGTATGGCTGCTGGCGAAGTACCTCTTTGTGACCGCGCTGCCTCACCTCGATCTGAAAGCGCTCTACGGAGCGTTTTACGTTTCGGTGGGACTTCTGTTCTGGGGCTACGCTTCAGGGCTGATCCTGTTTGCGGGCGCGCAGTTCAGCGTGTCGAGGCTGGGAGATAAAAAATAATCTTTTCTAGCCTGTATTTCCTGCGACGGACCCTCCACTTACCGACGCAGCCCGGAAAAGTTCGGTGCCGATTCCGCTGATTAAGGCCCTGTTTTGCGTCGAAAATCGACACGAAGGGGCCAAAAATGAACGAAAATGAACGAAAAAACGAGCTGCCGTTTATCACGCGGTAACTAGGCTGCGTCTGCATCATATTGATTCCATTGGATTTGAAGAGTTGACCGGTCCCGGATTGGCTGTTTTCGCGGCCGGGGGGGGTAGGGGGGGCCGGATTTCGACGGCTGGCAGAGTGCCGCATAGATTTCTCCTGCTTTCAGTGTGCGCGTCTGGCGGGTAATTGTATGCAAGGGGTCACGTGGGAGGCGGTGCCGGGAAGGCTCGTACCCAGGCCATCGTCGGCGAAGAGCTGGCAAATTTCCGCAACGACGGCGAGAGGCCCGCAACGGCGCTGAGTTCGTGGAAAACGTTCGCAAAAGCGACATTTCGGGAGTAATCGGTGTTGGCAGATTCGTCCGAGATTGAGCGCTCATCCTTTTGCGAAGCCAGATGAACTGCGATCCTACAGCTTTACGAGCCCCGGCAAGGCCCAATTACACCAACCGAGAGCCGGTGACGCGGCCCCTAACCGTCTCTGCGGGTTCCGGATTCGCGAAGTATCGCTGTTGGAAATACAGCGCTAGATTCACGAGTGCGATCATCACAGGTACTTCAACAAGAGGACCGATCACGGCCGCGAACGCCGCACCGGAGTCGATTCCGAACACCGAAACGGCGACAGCGATTGCCAACTCGAAGTTGTTTGAGGCGGCTGTGAATGCGAGCGTTGTTGTCTTCGAGTAATCAGCGCCAAGTTTCCTGCCCATATAAAACGACACCAGGAACATCACCACAAAGTAGATCAGCAGCGGGATGGCGATCCTGAGAACCTCCAGGGGCAAACGCACGATATAGCTGCCTTTTAGAGAGAACATTACAACGATGGTGAACAGCAAAGCGATGAGAGTTATTGGTGCGACTCGCGGCACGAAGTTTCGATCGTACCATTCGCGTCCTTTCGCCCGAGCCAGAAAGGTACGCGTCAGATAGCCGGCGATAAAGGGAATGCCCAGGTAGATGAAGACACTTTTTGCGATCTCGCCGATGGAGACGTCAACCTGAGTTCCGCGCAGGCCGAACCAGCCGGGGAGAACCGTGATGAATACCCAGGCGTAGACCGAGTAGAAGAAGACCTGGAAGAGCGAATTGAACGCAACGAGGCCGGCTGCGTATTGTGTGTCGCCCTTTGCCAGCTCGTTCCATACGATGACCATGGCGATGCAGCGCGCGAGCCCGATCATGATGACCCCGGCCATGTATTCCGGATACCCTCGCAGGAAAACTATGGCCAGCAGGAACATGAGGACTGGGCCAATGAGCCAGTTCTGCACTAGAGAAAGGCCTAGCACGCGCTTGTTGCGGAACACCTCGCGGAGTGCTTCGTAGCGGACACGCGTGAACGGCGGGTACATCATCAGAATCAGCCCCGCCGCGATGGGCACCGACGTTGTGCCGATGCTGAAGCGATTCAGGAACGGCACGACTCCGGGAACAAGCCAGCCAAGCGCGACACCGAACACCATGGCGGCGAAGATCCATCCCGTGAGGTAGCGATCCAGAAAAGACAACCGACTCTTTTTCACCTTAGCTCCTACGAACTACCAATCCGGTCGATTTCGCGCTTGATGGCCATTTCCTCAAGCGTCGCCAGCGGCAACGAGAGAAACAGCCCGATCCTGCGATCGAGCACAGTAAAAGCATCACGGAACCCGCGGGCAATCTCCTCCGGAGTTCCTTTGACTCCGGCGGGATCAGCAATACCCCAGTGCGCCGTCATCGGCTGCCCCGGCCAGAACGGACACTGCTCCTTTGCCGCGTTGTCGCAAACAGTAAAAACAAAGTCGAGCTTCGGTGCATCCGGAACAGAGAACTCGTCCCACGACTTGCTGCGCAGGCCAGCCGTCGAGAGTCCAGCCGATTCGATCTGCTGAAGTGCCTCCGGCCGTGGCTGCCCGGTTGGATGACTGCCGGCGCTGTAAGCCGTAAACCTGCCCTTGCCCTTGTGGTTCAGGATTGCTTCCGCCATGATTGAGCGCGCGGAGTTGCCGGTGCAGAGGAACAGAACGTTGTAATGATCGGACATGATTCCTATCCCTTCGCTCCCGCGACAGCAGGTGTGCAGCAACCAGGTTGGCAGCAAGTGTTTTTTGGCTTGTTGGCCCGGATGAACGCGCCGAAGAACTTGTTATTCACCTGGGGAGCGATCGCGTCCACGTCAACGCCCGCCTCGGCGAGGAACTGCCTGGCATCCTCTACGCTGTAAACCCGCGTCGGCTCGACCGTTGCACCCTCGAACCCGGCGCCTGTCAACTTGCCGATGTACTCGCTCTCTTCGAGCGCGCCGGCAATACAGCCAACCCAGAGCAACATGCTTTTGCGAACAGCTTCCGGCACGCTACCGCGCACCACGACATCGGAGACTGCAAACCGTCCGCCTGGCTTCAACACACGGAGGGCCTCGCGGAGAACACGATCTTTGTCGGCGGAGAGATTGATGACGCAATTCGAGATGATGACATCAACAGAGTTGTCAGGCAGAGGAATGTTCTCGATTTCGCCCTTTAGGAACTCGACATTTGAGACTCCCGCCTGCTTCTGGTTTTCGCGGGCAAGCGTCAGCATATCGTCCGTCATGTCCAGACCGTATGCTTTGCCGGTCGGGCCGACACGCTTTGCCGAAAGCAGCACATCGATACCGCCGCCTGAGCCAAGATCGAGAACAGTCTCTCCAGGTTGAAGATCGATCAGTGCGGTCGGGTTACCGCAACCAAGCGATGCCAGGACAGCTTTCTCGGGAATAAGCCCCGTTTGATCGGCACTGTAGAGGTTTGTGGTGATCGGATCGCAACAGCGAAGACCGGGGTCGCAACATGCCTGCACGCTGCCAGGTCCTGCCACGGCGCGGGCGGCGCTACCGTACTTTTCCTTTACCTGTTCCTGAACGCTTGTCGTTGATTCCATAAGGGCGCTCCTCGCATATGCTAAAGCGAATGTATTCGCTGCTAGATGTATCTGTCAATACGTATATAATGCAAGTGTGAGTATGACCACGAAGAACTACGACCTGACGCTGCTGTTTGCCGCGCTCGCCGATCGCACCCGTCTCAGGCTGTTAAACCTGATGAACGGAAAGGAAGTCTGCGTTTGCTATTTCGTCGAGATCCTCGGGCAAAGTCAGCCCAAGATTTCACGGCATCTTGCTTACCTGCGTCGTGCGGGCATCGTCGCTACTCGCCGCGAAGGGAAATGGATGCATTACAGCATCGTCGCGCCGAAGCACGCCGGCGCCGCACGAATCCTGAGCGAAACGCTCTCGGTGCTGAGTGAAGATAAGGCGATGCAAGCAGACCAAATGAGATTGAACAAAGCTTGCTGCGCCCCGCGGAAGCTATACGCACTCGAGGGGGCGCCAGTCCCGATTCCCGTCGAAGCGTGAGTTGCTGTGCCTCTTGAACTGACGAAAACGTTCCAATCTGCTCATTAAGCGTTCGTTAAGTATGCTTATTCGGATTACTCCCCAAAAACGCAGCCGTATCCGCGGACGGGTTTCGGGTGGTGGGTGGCCGTCTTCCCTAACGTGATCTGCCACATATCGGGCCCGTCGAGACTACTCCGAGATGCGATTTGCGCGATGATTCCCGCGAGGAGAACTCAGACGGCAAGGATGGCGCGGCCGAGGGCGCCGGTGGTTGCGTCCTGGATGGCGATCGCCGCATCGCGAGTGAGTCCGCTTAAATCGCGCAAGTGGTTGGCGAAGTCCCAGGCCAGGTTGCGCGCGCTGCAGATATCCCAGAAGGCGAGCAGCCGGCCGATCTTGCCCGTATCCTCGGCAAGCACTCCGAGCGTGTCTGTAGCGAGCATGGTCAGTGCAGAGGGCATCACGGTGTTCAGCAGTCCATTCACTGACTGGTAATCGGCGGACTCCGCACTGCCCGCTGCCGGGATCACATTCAACTCGGCGTCGGCGGCCAGCAGCGCGAGCGCAAGGTCGTGGTTGATGTGGGCGTTCATTCCCGCAAGCGCAAACTGGATGCGGTCAATGCCGGCGATGTAGCGAACCTCAAACAGTGCGCTCCATGCCGAGGGCACAGGGCCTTTGCAGAGATATCCTTGGACGGCGGCGAAATAAAGGCCGGCGAAGACGACATCGAGGCGTTCGAGCCAAACCGGGTCCTGCCAGGCGCCGCCCGGCGGGCACAGATCCACCTGCTGGGTGACCATCAGGTAAAGCCGGTTGAACCACTTCAATCCGTCGGTCACCGGCAAGAGCGCATCGATAGCTTCCATGCGCGCGATGACGTCTTGAATCGTTGCCAGGGACGGCCCGCTGACAAGGTTGAAAAGCGGCTCGTCGGCCGGGGATAGAGTGGCCGTTTGCATGCGCGATCTCCTCAAGCAATTGGCCGCAGTATAAGCCATCCCGCTGGATTTGATCAGCGTGGCCGGTCAGGGTCCGCGCCGCGGTGTGATTCGCCAGGCGGGAGACACTCACGTGAGACGGGATCATTTCCGCTTTGCCGGTCATCCGACAAAAGCGTTATAACGGACCCAAACTCACTGCCCCTGCACCTTGAATGCCTTGTCGACAATGGCATCTGGATTTCGGCCGGCGGCCAGCATGGTGAAGAGCGATCTCGATGCGGTGCGCACTACGGCTACATCGTTGGAGCGGGAATCGACTACGAAAAGAAGGTGGCCGGCGGCGGAGAAGGCGAGATTCGAGGGGCCGTCGCCTACATGCACCGAGCCAATGCGGCGGCCGTCTTCAACCGCATACACGGTGACGTACTGGGAGCGGAAGTCGGCCACATAGAGCAGGGAATTGTCGCTGGACACCAGGCCGCGGGCGGGGCCGTCGCCTATGAGGTAGGCGCCGCCCACATCGTCAGTACCGGTGACCACTTCAGAGATGGAGTCGGAGAGCGAGTTGGAGACAAAAAGCTCGCCGCCGTCGGGTTTGAGGGCCAGATCGACAGGGGCGCGGCCCACATCCATCAGGGCTTCGAGACGGTCGGGTTGGGCGGGGTGGTCGTCGGGGCGGGCCAGGGCGATGGCCATCACCTGGTGGCCTGCCGAACAGGGAACGAAGGTCTTGGACGAATCGGGCAGGATGACGGGAGTGGCGGCTCCGGGGCAGCCCTCGAAGACCGAGCGCACGCGATCGCCGGCGGGATCAATGAGGGTGACGGAGTTTCCCTGGCGATTGGCCACTACGAGTGTCTTGTTGTCGGGAGCGAGGCGGGCGGCCACCGGCTCTTCGCCGGCGCCGATGACGGCGATCTGGTTGCGGGTTTTGAGGTCGATTATGGAGATGGAGTTTGACCCGGAGTTCGCGACGTAGGCCAGCTTTCCAGCCGGATCGATATCAATCGAGACCGGCAGGCTGCCGACGCGGATGTTGGCGACGACCGTGTTGTGCTCGGCGTCGATGACGGAGATCGATCCCCGGCCGGCAGGAAGGCCGGAGTTGACTACGTAAACCTCGTTGCGGGTTGGACTGGCGGCCACAGCAACCGGGTTCTGGCCAACGGGCATTTCGCGGTCGACGCGCAGGTTGACGACGTCGAAAGCGGTGACCGTGCCGCTGCCGCCGTTGGCAACATAGACGTATTCGCGATAGGTGGGCGGATACTGCGGAAAGTCATGGGGACGGCAGGCGGTAAGGGAGAGGGCGAGGCCGGAAAGCAGGAAAAGACAGCTGATGCGAAGACGTTGCGCCCTGGTTCCCTGGGCTGAAAAGGCGGGGTTCGAGACCGGCCTTGCTAACAAGAGACAAAAATGCACGTTGTGGAAAGAAAGGATGGAAGGAAGAAACCCGGGCCTGAAGGCCCCTTCGGTTGAGGCTCTGCATTCAGGGGCATGAAGATCCCTGCTCCCTCCGGCCGTTTCATCTCCCGTGTGTCGGCCTGGCTGGTGGAGAACTGACGAAGGAGTCATGCGCTTACGCGGTTGCGGCCGCAACCCGGACGCCGCGAGTCAGACGGCGCTCAACAATGGGCGCAATCTGCTCGATCTGATCCATCATGAGGGCGAACTGGTCGGGGTAAATGGACTGGGGGCCGTCAGAGAGCGCGGTTTCAGGGTGATTGTGCACTTCGACCATGATGCCGTCGGCGCCGGCTGCTACGGCGGCCCTGGCCATGGGCAGCACGCTGTCGCGGCGGCCAGTGCCGTGGCTGGGATCGATCAGCAAGGGCAGGTGGCTGACTTTCTTGAGCGCCGGAATGATGCTCAGGTCGAGGGTGTTGCGGGCGTGGTCGGCAAAAGTGCGTACGCCGCGCTCACACAGGATTACTTCATAATTGCCTTCGCTCATGACGTACTCGGCGGCCATCAGAAATTCCTCAAGCGTGGCGCTGAGGCCGCGCTTGACCAGGACAGGCTTGCGCAGGCGGCCGGCCTTCTTGAGCAGCGAGAAATTCTGCATGTTGCGGGCGCCGATCTGGATCACGTCTGCCCACCCGGCCACCAGTTCGAGGGTTTCGCTGTCCAGGGCTTCCGTGATGATGCGGAGGCCGAATTTTTCCCTGATTTCGGACATGATCTTCAGCGCTTCTAGACCGAGGCCCTGAAAGGCGTAAGGCGATGTGCGCGGCTTGTACGCGCCGCCGCGGAAAAACTGCGCGCCGGCGGCGGCAACCTGCTCGGCGATGGCAAAAGCCTGCTCACGGCTCTCGATGGAACAGGGGCCGGCCACGAGGGCCAGGTCGCGCCCGCCGATGGTCGAGTCGGTTCCGGCGAACCGGATCACGGTGTCTTCTTCCTTGACGTCGCGGCTGGCCAGCTTGTAGGCCTTCGAGACGCGGATGACTTCGGCGACGCCGGGGAGCGATTCAAGATTGCCGCGATCGACCTCGCCCTTGTTGCCGGTGATGCCGATGGCGGTGCGCTGGGCTCCCGGCAGGGGATGGGCACGGAAACCCAAGAGGTCAATATGGTCGCAGACCGCCTGAATCTGCTCCGGGGTTGCTTGCGATTTCATTACAACTAACATGAGCGAACCTCAAACCCTCAGTCTACGGCATTCTCGGCTGTTTTGCGCAGATTTGGCGGTATCGCAGGTCACCGCTGGCCTTCGTGGTATCCCACCCATCGACCACCCGCCCCAGCGATGAAGACTTGAGCATCCCGTCGACGAAGACCTGCCGCTGGGAGCCCTGCCTGTCGCCGGGGACCCCGGGGACGCTCGACGGATGAGGCACAGTTCATATTCCACAGTTTCATCTCTTACTGGTTCATATCCCACAGGTTCATCTACGGGGATCGGCTTTGCCGGTGGGGGACTAAAGCGGCTCGCGGAGATTGCGTGCGGCTTCGCGCTTCTGGGCTCGCCATTTGAGTGCCAGATAGGACAGGTAGCCCAGTTGAATCGCCCAGGTAACAACGTAGGCGGCGATCAAGAATCGGTGATCGAGAATGGCGGCTTGATCCATATTTTCCCTCGTATTCGAGTAGCTCTCAGGCGTTCAGGGCACGCAGCGCTTCCGCCGCGCTGATCTTCTGGTGCTGGCGCTCAACATAATAGCGAATGGCCAGGATCATGACACCCCAGGCAAACCAGGCAAGCATGTTCCAAAGCAGGGCGCCGACCATGGAGTGGTCCATGCCGGAGCCCTGGCCCCCGCCGAAGACCGGGGCTGGATGCTGGGTGCGCCACCAACGATTGGACATGTAGACGATTGGCACGTCGAGAGCGCCGAAGATGCCGAGCACGGCGGCCAGCGTCTGCATCTGCGGTCCGGCGGCAAAGCGGCGCAGCAACAGGTAGCTGACGTAGATGAGCCAGAGAACCAGGGTGGTGGTGAGGCGGGCGTCCCAGGTCCACCAGATGCCCCATGCCCGACGGCCCCAAAGCGGTCCGGTGGTGAGCACGACGGTGCAGAAGACCACGCCAACCTCAGCGCCGGCCAGGGCCCAGGCGTCG
>Ga0182013_10001530_pt1 | contig 31621 bp, 29 predicted proteins | sample 612S2MmetaG_FD_120487 | JGI IMG/M metagenome (GOLD analysis project Ga0182013, IMG submission 120487) | Permafrost microbial communities from Stordalen Mire, Sweden - 612S2M metaG | ecosystem: Environmental > Terrestrial > Soil > Wetlands > Permafrost | place: Sweden: Stordalen | collected... | reverse complement strand
TGCATCGGTGGGAGACCCTATTGCGCCGCGGAATTGGTGTCTTTGGCAGTCGATCCTCGATACCGCGAAAAGGGAGTCGCCTCCGCGCTGATGGACAGCACCTTGCGCCGTCTGCGCCGCCGGCGGATTCTCCGAATCCACCTGATGGTGAAAGTGACAAACCAAACCGCCATGCGCTTTTACGAACGTTACGGATTTCAGAAGAGCCGGCTGGTGCGTGCCTATTATGAGGATGGCGCCGACGGCCGCCGCATGGAGAAGCTACTCACGCCGGCTATTGTCCGGCGCCCACCTTCACGGTGACCTGCTGGGCGGCGCCCTGCGGCGTGAACTGGTCTTCTTTAGCATTCAGGGTAAGTCCGTAAGTCAGAACGCCTTCACGCGAGTTGGTCGCGCTAGTGCGGATTCGGTACCTCAGATGGTGGGCGTCTGAGAGTTTCTGGCCGGGGCCGAGTGTGAACCCCAGGTTTCCGCTGTTCGTCCCTTCCAGCAACTCCACACCATCGGGATTCTGCGGCTCGGAGATGCTGACGATACCCATCACGACTCCAGTAAACCCCTTACTGGCCGCTACGTCGAACTCGAACACCGCCTCGCCATTCTGTTTGGCAATTTGCAGGTCGACGGGCGTTACAATGAGCCGCAACTCGGGCTTTGAGGACGGCCCCTCGGGACCCGCGTTCACCGAAAAAGTCGTCATACCGGCGCTCGGCTGCGGATTTTCGATCCTCCACACGCTCTCCGGAGAGACTTTCAGCACCGCGGCCTGTACGGTCATCGCTCCGATCGCGACTTCGGGCGGGAGGGCAGTCGCGCACACCCGAAAGGCGAATATCCCCGGAGAATTTGTAATCTGCTGGCTATCCGTGAGGCCTGAGACATCCACCTTCAGCCCTGGGGGCTTGCTGCGAAGTCCGGCCAGGCCCACCGTTACCGTAGGGTTGGCGACCGCTTTCACGCCCAACCCGACAACCGCTACTTGGACAGTGGCGATGGCGCATCGCCTGCTGCCGCCCACCGTGAGCGTGTCCGTATCGATACTGACCTTGCTCACTTGCACAATTCCCTTTACTGGGATGGTTTGAGGCTCCGGACTGGCGGCCTGGGCACTGACGATTTGGCACGTCAGGCAGGTCGCCAGAGCGATTGCGCCGGCACGCGTCGCAACACTCATAATTGCCTATCAATAGGTTACCTCCGCAACGCACTGGCCGGTCGATGCGTCTCACAAGCATGCAAGAGAAGAATCTGAGCCGCCGCGGCGTTCTGACGCTGGCGGGTGCGTGTCTGCTGCCCTGGGAAAATCTTTACGCTGGTGATTTCTGGAACAAAAAAGAACCATCGCAATGGAGCGGCGAAGAGATTGACGAGCTGACCTCGAAATCCCCGTGGGCGAAATCGGTCAGCGCGCAGTACGCTCCCGGCTCCAATAACGGCGGCTCTGGCCAGGGAGGCGGCGGATATCCACGCAACGGCGGCGGCGGTATGGGCGGGCCCGGAGTCGGCATCGGCGGAATCGGCATCGGCATGCCGCGCCGCGGCGGTATGGGCCGGCCGGGCGGCGGATACCCGCAAAGCTCCAACTACAAAGGCACCGTTCGCTGGGAAAGCGCCCAGCCGATCCTCGACGCGCTCAAAACCCCACTTCCCGAGGCATTCGCCAAGCATTACGTGATCGGCGTCCGCGACATCCCGCTTATCAGGAACCGCCCGCAATCGCAGCAGAATCCCGACGATACCGACCAGGATTCCCCCAAGCTCTCTACTCCCGATTCCGATCCGTCTACTACGTCTCAGCGAGACCTCAACGATCTCAAATTCATGACCAGTTTGCAGCCCAAAGGGAAGGAGGCGGCGCAGGCCGGAGTGGTCCAACAGATGACGCCCGGCGGCACTTACTTCCTGTTCGGTTTCTCCAAGGAATTCCTGGATTTCGGCAAGAAAGACCACGAAGTGACCTTCTCCACGCAGCTCGGGAAACTGATCGTGAAGGCGAAATTCGATCCTGCGGAGATGCTCTACCACGGCGCCCTCGCAGTGTAGTGTGGGGCATGCTTCAGCTTGCCCAGGCGAGCGGAGCTCGCCGTTAGCCGAGTTGGACAAGCTGAAGCAAAGCTGAAGCATGTCCCACAAAGCTCGACCGCGCCTGGTCATCCCCGATAAATCGCCGCCATCAGCTTCATATCCTTCAGCCCTTCCGCGCCGTTCGGCCCCGGCTCGCGATTACTGAACACAGATTCGGCGAAATGGTCCGCCTGGCGTACGAAGCAGCCCGGATCGCGCAACGTGCTCGGCTCGTCGATCGGCGCCTCGCCCACGATCTTCGCCTTCAGATGCTGGCCGTCATAAGCAAACGCCGGTTCGACGATCAACTCGCCTTTCGACCCCAGCACGAGCGTGCCACGAGTACCGGTCTTCGAAGATCTGAGTAGGTCGCCAGCTGTCGATGCATTCGTGAGGGCTTCCCCCAGGGCGCGAAAGTGGTCTTGGTCTTCTCCTTCATCGATCAGCACGGTTGCATGTCTGAGCACGGACTCGGACTGGCTGCTAACGATAGACCGTATCATGAGCCAGTTTTCAAATGCCTCAGGCTCCAACGCCTTGACTTCTCTCAGCTCGATTCCTTGTGACAGAGCGAATTCGACCGCGCCGCCAGCGAATCCCGTGGTGGAAACTGCAGTCACCTTGTTAAATCCGAAGCGCGTCCGCCGTCCGACGAGTTGTTCGATCCAGGCACCCGGTGCCGGTCCGTCACCCGGACGGTCGCGACACTCAATTAGCCAAGAAATGTTTGTCGAACCAATCCTGCCGCGGATCTCAACGTCGAGTTCAGCGATTTGCGCGCCTTCGTCGTTATAAACTCTTTCGTTCGCCCTGACTTCGAATCCTTCGGGGAGTAGCGCCTTTTCAACAAAAGCCACGAGTGCTTCGAGTTGTTTCCCATCCCGAGTCACTGACATACGGAGACCAATCCGATAGTATATCGCCGGGAGAAAACGCCCTTAACCAACGGCGCGGAGTGCCCGCCGTTCCTGACCAACAAAATCCAGGCGGAATCCTGCGAAGTTCCCACTTTGTGGGTCTGGCCTGTTGCGAACAATTCACGAACAATAACCGCTTTCAACCGGGGCCAACAGGGGTCGTAAGCCCTTGTGCGTCACCGTAAAATCATCGGGCTCGCACATTTCGCTACAATCGAACCTTACACATGTCCCTGATCGTAGTAGGTTCCGTCGCGTATGACGGCGTGGAAACGCCGCACGGCAAGGTCGACCGCATGCTCGGCGGCGCCGCCACGTACATCGCGCTCGCCGCGGAATACTTCACTCCCGTCGGGCTCGTCGCCGTAGTCGGCGACGACTTCGCCCAGGAAGATACCGACCTGCTGGCCTCCCGCCACATCAATCTCGATGGCCTCGAGCGCGTCGCCGGAGGCAAAACCTTCTTCTGGGCCGGCATCTATTCCGCCGACATGAACGATCGCACCACCCTTCGCACCGATCTCAACGTTTTCGGCGATTTCAATCCCAAGCTGCCCGACTCCTACAAATCGGCGCCGTATCTGTTCCTCGGCAACATCCAGCCGGCCCTGCAGAGCAGCGTGCGCAACCAGATGAACGGCGTCAAAGTCACCGGCGGCGACACCATGAATTACTGGATCAAAGATTTTCGCGCCGAGCTGCTCGAAACCCTCAAACAGTGGGATTTCCTGCTGATCAACGACAGCGAAGCGCGCATGCTCTCGGGCGAATACAACCTGCGCGCCGCCGCCGCCAAAGTGCAAGCCATGGGGCCGAAGACTCTGGTCATCAAGCGCGGCGAATACGGCGCCATCCTGTTCCACGGCGACCGCCATTTTATGGTGCCCGGCTACCTTCTGGAATCCGTCTTCGACCCCACCGGTGCGGGCGATTCCTTCGCCGGCGGCTTCATCGGCTATCTCGCCGGCCGCGGCCTCGACCTCCAAGAGTGCCATCTCGATTTCGCCGATTTGCGCCGCGCCGTCATCTATGGCTCCGTAATGGGCAGTTTCTGTTGCGAACAATTCGGCGTGGAGCGTTTCCGCACCCTCACCCGTCAGGAAATCGATGCGCGCTATACCGAATTCAAAAACTGCACCGACTTTTAGCCTCGGCGGTGTCCTGCTCTGCGGGCTCCTGCTCGTCATCTGGAGCGCGGCGGCGATTTACTTGTGTTCCTCCCGCGGCTGGCTGCTCTACTACGGCGACGCCGAATGCCACCTCGATATCGCCCGCAAGATCGTCGATTCGCAGACCCCCGGATACGCGCAGATTGGCACCGTCTGGCTGCCGCTCACGCATTGGGCCATGCTCCCGTTCGTGCGCCGCGATAACCTCTGGCACAACGGCATCGCCGGCTCGATTCCCTTCGCGTTCTTCTTCACGATCGGCGGCTGCTTCCTGTTCGCCGCTGTACGCCGCATATTCCAGTCGACGCCGGCCGCCGTCACGGCCGTCGCGTTGTGCGCGCTCAATCCCAACCTGCTCTACATCCAAGCCACTCCCATGACGGAGGGAATGTTCTTCGGCTGCCTGGCCGCCCTGCTCTATTTCACGGTGCGATTCCGCGAGACGCAGGCGTGGTGGGCCGTTGCCGGCGCGGGCATCGCGCTCTGTCTCGCCACCCTCACACGCTACGACGGCTGGTTCCTCATCCCCTTCGTGGGCCTGTATTTCCTGTGGACCGCGCGCCAGCACCGCTTCACCGTGGCGCTGGTCTTCTGCCTGCTGGCCGGCCTTGGCCCGCTCTTCTGGCTGATCCACAACTGGCGCATGACCGGCGACGCGCTCGATTTCTATCGCGGTCCCTACTCGGCCATGGCAATTCAGGGCAGCCACGATTATCCCGGAAAGCACTATTGGCCGCGGGCTTTCCAGTTCTTTGGATACACGGCGTACTATTGCGTCGGTCCATGCCTCGCCGTGCTGGGCACGCTTGGCGTCATCGCCGTGGCCGCCAAGCGCGCCTTCTGGCCGCTCATTCTGCTGCTGCTCCCGCCCGCGTTTTACCTGTTGAGCATCCACTCCGGCGGTACTCCCATGTGGGTTCCGGTCCTGTACTCCGGTGGAATCTACAATGTGCGCTACGGACTCTCGATCCTGCCGCTCCTGGCGATGGCCGCGGGTGCGCTCGTGGTCGTCTTTCCGCGCTGGATGCGAGGCCGCGTTGCCGCCGTGGTCATCGTCGCAGCCACAGTGCCCTGGCTGATCCATCCTCGTCCCGAGAACTGGATCGTGTTCCAGGAAGGCCAGCAGAATTACGCCGGGCATCGCGAACTGGAGCGCCAGGTGGAGGATTATCTCCGCCCGCGCTATGTCCGCGGCTCCGGCATCGTCACCGAATTCGGCGCCACCACGGCGATTTATCGCGACCTCGGCATCCCGCTACGCGAGACTCTCACTGGCGACAACGGGCCCGTTTGGAGCGCCGCCACCAACGGGCCGAACCAGTTTCCTCACGACGCATGGGCCGTCGTGATCGCCGGCGACTATGCTGAAAAGGCCGTCCAAAAGGCCGGCTGCTTTACTCTCGAACAGACTTTCAAAGTGAACGACGCGCCGGAGATGCACATCTACCGGCGCACAGGAGGCGTCAATGGTTCCTCATAATAACGTCACAACGGCATTCGACCTTCCGGGCTATCGCATCCGCAAGAACTTCGGCGTGGTGCGCGGAATCGTGGTGCGCTCACGGTCCATCGTGGGCACCATCGGGGCGGGGTTGCAGACCATCGTCGGAGGCAACATTTCGCTCTTCAGCAGTCTTTGTGAAAAGACTCGCCAGGACGCGTTCGAGCTGATGTTGCAGCACGCCACCGAACTGGGCGCCAACGCTGTAATCGGCGCCCGCTACGACGCCACCGAGATCATGAACGGCGTCACCGAAGTACTCGCCTACGGCACCGCGGTGGAGGTGGAGCCCGCCGGATGACGGGGCGCGGCTCAGGATCGGCACTCTGCGTTTCCGAGCCGCGACCGTGAGGGAGCGGTCCCTAACCCCATGAAAATTCCCTTCACCAAAGCCCACGGCGCCAAGAACGATTTCCTCCTCACCTGGCAATCCGACGCGCCCAAGGGCGACCTCCCATCCATCGCCCGCGCCATCTGCGACCGCCATACCGGCGTGGGCGCCGACGGTTGGATGCTCGTCGCTCCAGCCACCGATTCCGAGGCCGAAGGCTCCATCCACCTCTATAATTCCGATGGCAGCCTTGCCGAAATCTCCGGCAACGGCACCCGCTGCGCCGCCGCATTCCTCATCCGCCACGGCGTTACCGCGGATGTCGTGCGGATCCGCACCGGCGCCGGCATCAAAACCCTGCGCACCCTCGGCCACACCGGCCTCCTCTTCGAATTCGAAATGAACATGGGCCGCCCCGAAATCCTCGCCCCGCGCTTCGAATTGCATCTCTCCACTGGCCCCCGCGACGTCACCCTCCTCGACGTGGGCAATCCGCAATGCGCCGTCCCGGTAGACAATTTCGATTTCGACTGGCGCAAAATGGGAGCGGAAATCGAGTTACACCCCCATTTCCCCAACCGCACCAACGTCTCTTTCATCCTCCCCATCGACCGTCACCGCATCGACGTGCGCTTCTACGAGCGCGGAGCAGGGGAGACCATGAGTTCCGGCACCGGGTCGACCGGCGCCGCAGTGGCCGCAGTCGCGCGTGGCATGACGGAATCGCCCGTGGAAGTCCTCACACCGGCCGGATCGCTCGATCTGCGCTTCGATGGCGACGTCTACCTCACGGGTCCGGCCGAAATCGTAGCGGAAGGCGAGTTTCTCAGCGAGCCATGAGAAAATAAACCTTCATGCAAACAGCAGAAGCGCTCAGCCCGGCCACCGCCGCGATCCTCGAAGAGAAAATCCGCTCGCGGCGCGCGCGTGTGGGCATCGTCGGTTTGGGCTATGTCGGTCTACCGCTCGCCGTCGAATTCGCCAAAGCGGGCTTTACCGTCACCGGCATCGACATCAGCGAAGAGAAGACCCGCCGCGTGAACGCCGGCGATTCCTACATCGGCGACATCCCCAACTCCACGCTCGCGCCACTGGTGCAAGCCGGCAAACTCCGTGCCACCACCGACTTCTCCGCCGTCCTCGAGCTCGACACCATTAACATCTGCGTGCCCACGCCCCTGCGCAAGACCAAGGACCCGGACATGAGCTTTATCGTGTCCTCCTGCCAGGAAATTGCGCGCCACTTTCACGCCGGCACGCTGGTCATTCTGGAATCGACCACCTACCCCGGCACCACCGACGAGCTCGTATTGCCCATGCTCACCAAGGGCGGCCTCGAAGTGGGCCGCGACTTCTTCCTCTGCTTCTCCCCGGAGCGCGTCGACCCCGGCAATCCGCGCTACCAGACGGCCAACATCCCGAAAGTTGTGGGCGGATGCACGCCGGCCTGTACGCGCATGGGAGAGCTGTTCTATTCGCAGGCGCTCCAGACGGTCGTGCCGGTCAGCTCCACGCAGGTGGCCGAGATGGTCAAGCTGCTCGAAAACACCTTCCGCATGATCAATATCGGACTGGTGAACGAAATGGCGATGATGTGCGACCGCATCGGAATCAACGTTTGGGAAGTCATCGATGCCGCCGCCACCAAGCCGTTCGGCTTCATGCCCTTCTATCCCGGCCCGGGTCTCGGCGGCCACTGCATTCCCATCGACCCCTTCTATCTTTCCTGGAAGACCAAGCAGGCCGGCATCGAAGCACGTTTCATCGAGCTCGCCGGCTACATCAACGGACAGATGCCGCATTTCGTCGTCGACAAGGTGCAGAACGCCCTCAACGACGCCGGCAAGGCCGTCAAGGGCTCGCGCATCCTGGTGGTCGGCGTCTCCTACAAACGCGATATCGACGACATGCGCGAATCGCCCGCGCTCGACATCATGCTGCTCCTCCAGCGTCTCGGCGGCATCGTCTCTTATTGCGATCCGCACGTACCCGCACTGCAAGTCGAGGGTCTGAAGCTCGAATCGTCGCCCCTTGAGTCGGCCGCCGACGCCGATTGCGCCGTAATCGTCACCGACCACCGCGCCTTCGATTACCAACTCCTAGTCGAAAAAGCGCCCCTGATCGTCGACTCCCGCAACGCCTTGAAAGGCGTAATCTCGCCCAAGATCGTAAGGCTATGAGGGGCGATTCCGTGTGCAGATCGGAACTCCTGGCTCCGTGGCGGCGGGCGAGTTTCACTCGCCTTGGCAAGCTAAAGCACGCCCCACGTGGGACATGCTTTAGCTTGTCCAGGAATTCCGTGCCTCTGCGGTGAACTAAATGTCCCCCTTCGACTACATCCGTGATTGGGACGCCAAGCGCGCCGAAAAGGGCTGGTGGCACAGCTTCGAACTGCCCGACGGATCGCTTATCGAAGGCGTTACCAGCGTCGACAGCCTGAAGAAACGGCTGGCGCAATTCCCCATCCCCGCCGACCTCAAAGGCAAACGCGCCCTCGATATCGGCTGCTGGGACGGCTGGTACAGCTTCGAACTGGAGCGCCGCGGCGCCGATGTGATGGCCATCGACAACTGGGACAATCCGCGCTTCCGCCAGATGCACGCCATCTACAACTCGCGCATCGATTACCGCCAGCTCGATATGTACGAGCTCACGCCCGACCGCATCGGCCGGTTCGACATCGTGCTTTTCATGGGCGTGCTGTACCACTTGAAGCACCCCCTGCTGGCACTCGAACGCGTGTGTGCGTTAACCACCGAACTGGCGGCCGTCGATTCTTTCGTCCTGCGCGAAGGCCAATATCCCCCCGAGATCCTGAGCCGCCCCATTCTCGAGTTCTTCGAGACGGATGAGATGGGCGGACAGGTCGACAACTGGTTCGGCCCCAGCCTGCCGGCGCTCCTCGCAATGTGTCGCGTCGCGGGATTCGCCCGCGTGGAACTCCGCTCCGTGCTGGACTACGGTGCCGGAATCGCGTGCTACCGCAAGTGGGAAGAGCCGGAGGGACCGGGCGAAGCGCCTGTGCTGCAGGCCGCGATGCACGCCGAGAATTTCGGCGTGAATTTCCGCTCCGATCTCGACAGCTATGTTTCCGTCTGGTTCGAGTCGCCGCTGGCGCTCAATAAGGATAACGTCCAGCCGGACGTTTCGGGATTCGGGTCCCGCCCGGTGGCCGTGACGGAACTGCAAGAGCACTTCTGGCAGGTCAATTTCAAGCTGCCTCCCCTGACTCGGTCCGGCTGGCATGAGGTGCGAGTGCGTCTCAATAATGGGCCGGGCAGCAACGCACTGCGCATCGCTGTCGATCTGCCCTTTCACGCCGGCCGTGTTCGTCTGGGCAATGTCTGCGACGGCACTACCTGGAAACGCGATGAGCTCGACACCGCCAAAGGGTCGGTAATCAGTTTCTGGCTGGAAGGCCTCTCCGAGAACGCAGATTTGAACAATGTAAAGGCCACTCTGGGCGGCAAACCCTTACGCATGCTCTATATCGAGCCGCCCAAACCTGCCCCGTCCGGATTGCTCGCGAAGTTCTGCCGCGTCCCCGCCCGCCAGGTAAATGCAGAACTTCCAGGCGACAAGTCGGCCGGCCGTCTGCCGCTAGTGGTCCGTGCCGGCGAGCACATTGCAGGGAGATCCAACGTCGAAATAAAGCCCTGACGCCTCGTAATGTGTCAAAAGAGTAGCTTCCGGCCAGTTGACATCGGGACCGCTAACCTTCACTCTATAGATGAAGATTCAGCGAGGTTCACCATGCGCCCTGTCCAGCTTCTTGCAACCGTCGCGATCCTGGCGATTGCCATTGTACCGGCAACCGCCCAACCCATCATTTCAGCCAAATCGGGAGTCATTGCCAGTGTGGAAGGCAAGGTTCTCCTCAATAATACCGAAGTACAGGAATCCGTCACTCACTTTCCCGAGATGAAAGAGGGTTCCGTGCTGCGCACCGAAGATGGACGCGTGGAACTGATGCTCCCCCCGGGTTTCATGCTCCGTATGAGCGAGAACGGCGCGCTCACGATGCTCGCCAATCGCCTCATCGATACGCGCGTGGAAATCCAAGCCGGAGCGGCGGTGGTGGAAGTCGATCAGACCAAGCCGGACTTTAACGTCGCAATTGCGCTCAAGGACGGCGTAGTCACGCTTTCCAAAGTAGGCGTGTACCGCTTCGACGTCGAGCCTGCGCGGCTTAAGGTATTTCACGGTACCGCGACGGTGGACATCGGCGGCCAAAGCGTGATGGTGGGGACCGGCAGGATGCTGGCACTCTCGGGCGGATCCGCAAGCACCGAGAAGTTCGATGTGGCGCAGACCGATGGGCTCGACAACTGGAGCGCGCGCCGCGCCGACGCCATGGCGATGGCGAATCTCTCCGGTGCCAAGTACAGCAACGACAGTTACGCCACACCGGCTCCCGGCAATACCTGGATCTTCAATCCCTACTATGGTATGTACACCTACATGCCTATGGCAGGGACGATGTGCAATCCGTTCTACGGTCTGTGCTTCTATAGTCCGCTGACCGCCTATAACGCATACTATTGGGGACCTGGGGGGTACGGCTTCGGGTATGGCATTCCGTCGTACGGCTACCGTCCGACGGTATTTGCGGGCGGTAGTGGAACCTCATACACCTCGATGCACGGCCCCGGCGGCACGTTCGCCGGCGGTGGGCTAGGCTCGCGTGGCGGAATCTCGGCTCCGTCGACAGGCGGCGGTGCATTGTCGGGCGGACACATCGGTGGCGGCGCCATTGGCGGTGGCGGCACCGGCGGACACAAGTAACGGAAATCGATCGAAAGGCACCGCTCCCTCGCGGTCGCGGCTCACTCTAAAGAGCCGCGCAAGCAAGCGGTGCTTCTGTGGTTTGTTGTTTGCGGCAATGAACTTACACTGCCTGGCGCAAAGGCCGATATCGGCGGCTAGCGCGAACCCCAATCAATTCAGCAACTTCCGCCAGGAAGTGAGGCAGATTCTCGGTATAAATCGACATCTGGCGCCGCGCGCGCGCAAAGTTCTTCCGGTCGCGCTCGGAAGAGGTCACCAAGGCCGTCGCCGGATGGTATTCTTTGATTCGCGCATAAGCCAGAACGTTACGTCCCGACGGCCCAGACCCTAACTCCGCGTCACTCAGCACCAATTCGTAATGTCCCTCGTCGAGCTTGGTGATTGCTTCGGCCGGAGTTGCCGCTACATCTACAGCGTAACCCCCTGCTTGAAGAATAGTTTGCAGTGTGAGGCGGGGAGCCAGTCCGCCATGCACCAGGAGCACCCTGGCCAAATCCAGAGGCCTTCTGCTGCCGCCTTGTGAAGCGTCCGTGAAAGTGCGCATTCGCTTATTAGTATTATGGTAACCGAGAATCCCGTTTTTTGTAGCCGTTAATTTTTGGCTCATTCGAGTAAGGTGTGTATTTTGTGTATAGTACTGGTACAAAGGTCCTCTTGGTTCCGGGCGCCTTCCGATTTGTCTTGAGGGCGAGAGAATCGGTGCTAGGATAACCTGGGACAATCCCCGCCGATGCCCGCCGACTCCACACACTTTTGGCTGATTCTCTGGCGAGCCTACGACTCCGTCCGCGAACATGCCGTCCGCCACATCGCCTCCCTCGGACTGGGATTTTCAGACTTCGCGGTAATGGAATACCTGCTGCACAAAGGCCCGTCGCCGGTGAATATCGTCGGCGCCAAAATCCGCCTCAGCAGCGGATCCATCACCGCCGCCATCGATCGCCTCGAACGCAAAGGCATGGTGGAACGCCGCGACGATCCGGTCGATCGCCGCGCGCGCATCGTGCATCTCACCGGCGATGGCCGCAAGGCGATCGCTTGCGCTTTCGCCGATCACGAAGCCGCCATGGCGCGCGCCACCAGCGGGCTCACACCCGGCGAGCGCGCCCTCGCCATCGACCTCCTGCGCAAGCTCGGGCTCACTGCGCAATCGTTGTTGCACGATCTTGATAAGAATCGCGCGCTTTCCTCCAACGAGTGAGCTAATATTAAATGACCCGCACAGCGGAGCACAAAAATGTTCGAGGTAGATGAGAATGGCAACCAAGAAGAAGCCCGCAAAGAAAGCTGCTAAGCCCGTGAAGAAGGCAGCCAAGAAGGCTGCTCCGAAGAAAGCCGCGCCCAAAAAAGCCGCGCCCAAAAAGGCGGTCAAGAAGGCCGCTCCGAAAAAAGCGGTAAAGACGGCTCCTCCCAAGAAAGCGGCTCCCAAGAAGGTGGCTCCCAAGAAGGTGGCCCCGAAGAAGAAGGTTGTAAAAAAGACGGCTCCTCCGCCGCCTCCTGCGGCTCCTCCGGCCGAGCCGCCAGCACCAGCGGCTCCGGAACCGCCAGCTCCCAGCACCACCGAAGAAACCCAGTCCTAGGATTCCCCGGGCAGGCGAGGCGCTCGCGAGGGTGTCGCACCTGCCCATTTGTCCGTCCCACGCCACTTTCTCTCCGTCCACTCCATCGCTGCCTGCATCGCCGCGTCATTTCCCCGGCGCACCAGAACCACTTCGCAATGCCGCGCCAATACCGCTGCCGCGGGAGTCTCCAGCCGCTCCGCGAATGTCACCGAAGGCGCCGCCGCCGCATCTCCTCCCGGAAACAACGCCACGTCCCCGCACGTCAGCGCCAGGATGCGCCGTTCGGAATAGGACCCTCGCTGCCATGCCCCGCCGGCCAGCGCGATTCCCGCCGCGTGCCGCAACGCGCCATCGCGCCGCCGCCGCAAGCGTCCGATCGCCTGCTCCCAGAGCTCGCGGAAAAGGCGGCCATCCGCCACCGCGCGCGCCAGAAATCGCAAGTAGTTCGTCTCCAGGATTTCCGCCAGCTGCTCTTCGGTGTAGTAACGCGACGTAGTGGCGCGATGCCGATGCTCTACCATCGCTCCCGCCACGAACACCGTGGGCCAACCGCGCTGCCACGCGCGATACCCTACGTCCAGATCTTCCACGTATGCCGGAGCGTAGGCCTCATCCATCCCGTCGAGCGCGCGCAGCATGCCTGTGTCATAGAGCGAGCAGCCGCCGCTGCCATACAACACCCAGGTGAGATCTTCGCCGGCGATCGGCTCGTCGCAGCGCAGCGGGAAATCGTCGCGGTGTGTTTGCGCCATTACCGCCTTGCCGGTCTCCTCGCGCCGCACTCCGGCCGGAAAGCGAATCTGCGCGGTGGCGCAGAAAAGTCCCGGCGCCCGGCCGAAAGCGGAACCGAGCGCCGCGAAAAATCCGGGTTCGATCAGCATGTCGTTGTTCAAGAGGCATACGTGCGAATAGCGCGCCCGCCGGATTCCGCGATTCACCGCTGCCGCGAAGGATAGAGGCTCCGCCGAAACCTCCACTTGCAAGGCCGGCCATTCCGAAGCCAGCCACTGAGCCGTGCCGTCGCTCGATCCGTTATCCACCACGATCGCTTCCGAAGGACCCGTCAGTTCCCGCGCGATGCCAGGCAATTGCGCCGCCAGCAGTGCCCGCCCGTTGCGCGAAGGGATCACCACTGAAATACCGGAAGGCGGCCGGTCCGCCGGCTCGCGCATCGGCACGGTAGCCCGAGGACGCAGCCGGGCGGCAATCCGGGCCGCCAGGCGCCACCATGCGAATTGTACGGAGTGCCACAAGGTCAGATCAACAGATGCCGGTCCGCGGGCGCTGCGCCGCTCCATAGCGCCAGCGCCTGCAGCGCGAAAGCCGTCGATACGGGATTGATATACGGCTCCCACCGCCCCGCCGAGCGGCCAAAATAGAACCCGCCGTCCACCCGCGGGTCGTCCGCCGCGGCAGCGAACTCCAGCAGCCGTTCGGCCTCCCACCCGGCCGCCGCGCGATCCAGTTTCGCCGCGCCCGCCGCATCGGCGTATATCCGCATGCGCAGCAATTGCGCATATACATCCGACCGCTCGAACTCCGGCGCGAGTTCCCGCAGAATTCCGGCAACGCGTTCGATTCCATCGCCGATTGCCGCGGAAGGCATCGGAAGCAGCCCTTCCAGAAAGTAAAGGTAGGCATGCAGCCGGTCCACCACCTTCCGCCGCTCCGCATGCCCCGGCAGAAAATCCGGCGCCGTGCGCAGAGCTTCCTCCCGCATACTTTCATAAAGCGACCGAAAGCAGGCATCGCCCGTCGCTTCCCACAAGTCCCACCACGCCATCGCAGCCTTCAGCTGATAACAGCCGGGCGATCGCGACCAGCGCAGCGGATCGCGTTCCACCGGGCGCTTGCCCGGCAAGCTCAGGATGGGATGGAACGAACCATCCGGCGCACGGAAATCGCCTGCCATCGACTGGCCCACCAGCCGGGCGCATTCCAGAAGTTCCCCGTCGCCAGTGGCCCGCCACACCGCCAGCAATCCGCGGACGACGATCCCGCAATCGAAGAAGTAGGTGAACTGCGCCGGCTCGATTTCAAACGGCATGGCGCCCGCCGCCCGATCCCACGCGCTTGTCAGAAATCGCGCGGCAGCGCGCGCCCCCTCCCGCCGATCGAGGAACGCGAACGTGCTGGCGGCATACCCCGTGATCTCGGTGGAGACACGTTGATTGCGCCCCAGATCGACGCGATAATAGCGGGCCACCCCGCCGTTTGGAGTTTGAATGCCGGATCGCAGAAACCACTCGCTGGCGCGCGCCACTTGAGCAAGCAAACCGCCAGTGTAGCAAACGGTGGGGCGGGCATTTCCGCCGCCGATGCTACGGTAGCTTGCCGTCAGCGCGAGGGAATCCGGCGGATCACCGCGCCCATTTCCTCGGGCGTGGTCCGGGTGTAATCCGAGGGGGACGAACTGGTGGGTGCGGCGGCGCGCGCACCGCTTCGCGCGGGACGCTGTTTCTCGGGCGCGGGCGGCACTTCCACCTCGTAGTCGTATACTCCCCTGCGGCGTTCGGCCTCGTCAGGCGGAATCACGACGCGCTTTTCGAGAATCGTGCAGCCTTCCACCTTCTCACCTATTTCATGATTGAATCGGGATCGGACGGTTTTAGTCAGCATTTTTGAGCGCGGGCGCTCGGGGGCCCTTTAAAGAGTTTAGCATCGCGTGTGGTCCGCCATGACAAGCTGTCCCATCTTACTTACGCAGACTGGGCGGAGCGGCCGGGGGCCCATCGGTTGGGCGCTCATTCTCTATGGTATGGTAATTGGTATGGCGACCAGCAAGATCACGATCACCCTTCCGGACGGCCAGTTGGAGGAAATTCGCGCGCTCGTGGGCGCCGGAAAATCGGACAGCGTTTCGGCGTTTGTGAAGCATGCAGTGAGAATCGCGCTGGATGACGCAGCGGGGTGGCGGCAGATGCTCGAAGAGGCATTGCAGCAGACCGGTGGTCCGCTGACGAACAAGGAACGCGAGTGGGCCGACACAATTCTCTCACCGGCCCGGACTCGTAAGAAAAGGCCGGCAGCGTGAGCGGCATCACTTTCGACGCCGGCGGTCTGATCGCTTTGGATCGCAACGACCGCCGCGTGCTCGCACTCATCGCCCGCGCGGCGGAGCAGGGTCTGCGCATCACTATTCCGGCGACCGCCTTGGCGCAGGCGATCCGCAGGCCCGCGCGCCAGGCGCGACTTTCGCGTCTCATCCGGCAACCCAACACCGACCTGACTGCACTCGATGGTCCCGGTGCGACGGCCGTCGGCCTCTTGCTGTCGCAAACGGGGACGGCGGATATCGTCGATGCCCACGTCGTTGTCTGCGCGCGGAGGGCGGATCAGACGGTAATCACTAGCGATCCCGGCGATCTTCGAAGAATCGCACCCGAATTGCCGCTCTTCGTCATCTGAACAGGCCGGCAATCGGCGCTACTATATCGTGGGAGAACGCCATGCCGCGCTACGCCTTCAAACTCCGCATCAAGTCTGACGCCATCGAGGAATACGAACAAGAACATCAGCGGGTCTGGCCCGACCTGCTGGCCAAACTGAAAGAGGTCGGCATATCCGACTATTCCATCTTCCGGCGCGGGCAGGAACTGGTGCTCGTCCTGCGGGTGGACGATTTCGAGAAAGCCTGGGACGAACTCGATCGCGATCCCGTCAATCAGCGCTGGCAGGTCTTCATGAGCAGGCTCTTCGAACCCGTGCCCGGGAGACAAGAGGGCGAGCGATTCGCCATGATGAAGGAAGTTTTCTACCTGGAATAGGTCGCCGTAAACCCGTACAATACAGGTTTTGCGTTTAGGGACAAAACTATGACACCCAATCCCGGACTCGGAGTGGTGTTTCACTGGCTGGGCGGCCTTGCGTCCGGCAGTTTCTACGTGCCGTACCGCGGCGTCAAGCGCTGGTCGTGGGAGACCTACTGGCTGGTGGGCGGCGTCTTCAGCTGGATCGTGGCGCCGTGGGTCCTCGGCCTGCTGATGACCAACCACCTCACCAGTGTGCTGCATGAATCGCCCACTTCCGCGCTGCTCTGGTGCTACTTCTGGGGCGTATTGTGGGGGTTCGGCGGCCTGACCTTCGGCCTGACGATGCGCTATCTCGGGATGTCTTTGGGGATGGCAATGGTGCTGGGGTACTGCGCGGCGTTCGGCACGCTGATGCCGCCGATTTTCGACGGCGTTTTCGTGACGAGCGTGCTGGGCACCACGTCGGGGCGCGTGATTCTGCTGGGCGTCGGCGTCTGCATGGCGGGCATTGCGGTCGCGGGCCTGGCGGGCATGTCGAAAGAACGCGAGATGTCGGCCGAGCAGAAGAAGGAGGTCATCAAGGAGTTCAATCTCAAGAAGGGCGTCCTGGTCGCGACCTTCTCGGGGGTGATGAGCGCCTGCTTCTCCTACGGGCTGCGCGCGGGCGATCCCATCAAGGTGCTGGCGCTGCAGCACGGCACTACCACGCTGTGGCAGGGGCTGCCGGTGCTGGTTCCGGTGCTGCTGGGCGGGTTCACCACCAACTTCATCTGGTGCGTGCTGCTCAACGTGCGCAATCGTTCCGGGCACGAGTATTTCAGCTCGGCGAAGAGTAAGGCGCCCATGCTGCCGAACTATCTCTTCAGCGCGCTGGCCGGCGTCACGTGGTATTTTCAGTTCTTCTTTTACACCATGGGCGAGACGCAAATGGGCGTCTATAAGTTCTCCAGTTGGACGCTGCACATGGCGAGCATCATCATCTTCAGCAGTCTTTGGGGCATCGGGCTGCACGAATGGCGCGGCGCCAGCGGGCACACCAAGCGATTGCTGGGGCTCAGCATTTTTGTGCTGGTGCTGTCTACCGTAGTGGTGGGGTTCGGGAATTACCTGGGGACGAGACAATAAAGCACCGCTCCCTCGCGGTCACGGCTCAGAAATAATGAGCCGCGCGCGCAAGCAAGCGGTTTCCGGGAATTCCGTACTGCGCGACAATGAATTCATGCAGAAAGCCCTGTTGGCCTGCGTCGCCCTTGTCGCCGCGCATCCAGCCCTCGCCGCGAACGACTTCGCCGGCTGGCCGGAAGGGAAATCGCCCCGTGAGATTGGCAAGCGCGTGGCGGAACGCTTCGTCGTCAGTCCGCATCTGCGTAACAACACCATTATTTATCCCGAGGTCTGCGCCTGGTACGGCGCGTTGACGTTTGCCAGGCTCGACCACGATAAAGATCTAACGGGCCGCCTGATCGCGCGCTTCGATCCGCTGTTCGGCGCCGAGTCCACGCTGGTACCCACCGAGCGCCATGTCGATTTTTCCGTCTTCGGAACGGTGCCGCTGGAGATTTACATCCAGAACGAAGAGAAGAAGTACCTCGATCTTGGGCTGTCTTTCGCGGACCGGCAATGGGAGAATCCCAGCCCGAACGGACTGACGGCGGAGACGCGATTCTGGATCGACGACATGTTCATGGTTACCGCCGTGCAGGTGCAGGCCTATCGCGCCACCGGCGAGCGCGAGTATATCGACCGCGCGGCCAATGAAATGGCGGCCTATCTCGAGAAGCTGCAGCAGCCCAACGGCTTGTTCTACCATGCGCCCGACGTGCCGTTTTACTGGGGCCGCGGCAATGGGTGGGTGGCGGTTGGGATGGCCGAGATGTTGCGGTCGTTGCCCAAGGATGACCCCAAACGCGCGCAGATTCTGGTGAGCTATCTCAAGATGATGGACACGCTGCGAAAATACCAGGGCGCGGATGGCATGTGGAAACAGCTGATCGACCATCCGGAGGCGTGGCCGGAGACTTCGAGCACGGGAATGTTCACGTTTGCCATGATTACGGGCGTCAAGAACCGCTGGCTGGAAGAGAAAACTTACGGCCCGGCGGCGCGCAAGGCCTGGCTGGCTCTTACGGAGTTTATCGACGCCGATGGCGATATCGGCAACGTCTGCGAGGGAACGAATAAGTTGAACGACCTGCAATATTACCTGGATCGCAAGCGCAATACCGGCGACTTGCATGGCCAGGCGCCGCTGTTGTGGTGCGCTTCGGCGCTGCTGAGGTAACGTGGGACATGCTTCAGCTTGTCCAAGTGAAAGGTTTCTGGTCCCTTGGGGCCATTGGCGAATGAGTATAAATAGTCCGTTTATCTTATAGAAAGAAGCGCATACTCAAGCCGAGGAATAGATTATGAAGGCGATGTGCACGATCCTGCTCGGCGCGTTGGTTGCTTTCGGGCAGCAGGCTCCGGTTCCGGCGCCGAATCCGGACAAGAGCGGAGTAGTTTTCAGCGTCACCTCGACGCTGGTGCAGGTGGACGCCGTGGTGACCGACGGCAAGGGAAGAAACATCGCCGACCTCGCCCCTGGCGACTTTCAAGTGCTGATCGACGGGAAACCGCAGCCGCTGACGCATTTTTCGTACGTTCGGTTGAGCACGGAGGCGCCCACCGCGGCGTCCGTTCCCGCTGCTAAAACCGGACCGGTTCTTCCGCCCCCGCCCTCGGCCCAACTCCGGCCGGAAGACGTGCGGCGCACCGTTGTCCTCATGGTCGACGATCTGGGGCTGTCCTTCGAGAGCATGGCGTTCGTGCGCAGTTCCCTGCGCAAGTTCATCGAGAACCAGCTGCAGCCCGGAGACCTGGTGGCAGTTCTGCGAACCGGCTCGGGATCGGGCGCGCTGCAGCAGTTCACCGCCGATAAGAGAGTCCTGCTGTCGGTGATCGATGGGTTGCGGTGGAATCCGCACGGCCGTTCGGGAATCAGTTTCTTCGAGCCGTACGGCATGTACTCGGACCTCGCGCAGGGCCTTAGCGGCGGTACCCGTAGCGGCAATTGGCAGTCGCTCGACGCCCGCTATGAAGTCCAAAACGAAATGTACTCGACCATCGGCACCCTGGGCGCCGTCAGCCACACCATCGACGCGCTACGCGAGATGCCGGGGCGCAAATCGATCGTGTTATTTTCCGACGGAATGATCATGTTCACGCCGCTAGCCGGGGGCCCAGCCTTCGAAGGCTACGACGAGGTGCTGGCGGAGATGCGCAAGTTGATCGACCGCGCGAACCGCGCCGGCACGGTGATCTACACCATCCAAGCGACGGGACTGCTGACCGCGCAATTGGACGCGGGGGACAGAGTGCCGGGCAATCCCAATCTGATTCACCAATTGACGCAGGTGGGCCACACCGGCAATCGAGACTGGCTGCTCAACGCCAACCAGCAAGGGCTCGCCTATCTCGCCGACCAGACGGGTGGATTGGCGTACGACAACGGCAACTCCCTGAATTTCGGGCTCGACCGGATGCTGGAAGATCAGAAGGGGTATTACCTGCTAGGTTTTCATCCGCCGCAGGGTCTCTTCGCAGAGAAGAACGGCCAGCCCGGTTTCCACGGATTGGCGGTGAAGGTGGAACGCGCCGGACTGCATGTCCGCTCGCGGGCCGGATTCTTCGGAGAGACAGATGACCAGGTGGCGGTTCAGAAGCCGCGAACCCCGGTGGAGCAGATGCGGGCGGCGATGCTGTCTCCCTTCCATTCCGCCGATGTAGGCCTGCGGCTGACGGCGCTCTACGAGGAGACGCCCAAGCACATTCCCGTGGTTCGCAATCTGCTGCACATCGACGCGCGGGACCTGACCTGGAAGTCCGGCCCCGACGGCACTACGGCGACTCTGCAGGTGATCGCGGTGGCGACCGGCGCCGGTGACGTGGCGCTGGAGACGGTCTCCCGCGAATATGTCCTCAATGTGCCGCCAGGCAAATTGACGGGAGTGATTCGCGACGGCGCCATCTATACGCTCGATGTGCCGGTTCCCAAGCGCGGCGCGTATCAAATTCGCGTGGCGGTGCGCGACGATGCCTCGGCGAAAGTCGGCTCGGCGAGCCAGTTCATTCAGATTCCGGAGTTGAAGAAGGCGCGCTTCGCGCTGGCCACCATCATCTTGCAGGATGGCGGCGCCGCTTCCCGGACTGTCGACCTCCTCAAACTTACGCCGTCGCGGCGGCAATTCCAGCAAGGCTCCGAGTTGGAATATTTTTGCGCGGTCGCCAAGGGCGGCGATCGGCAGGCTACCACCGACCTGGCGACCGAGATCCACATCGTGCGCGAAGGCAAGGAAGTTTACTCCACGGCCGCCAAGGTAGTGGATGTGCCGAACAGCGGGCCGGCAGTCTACGGAGCGGTGCGGTTGACCGATAAATTGGCGCCCGGCGAGTACTACCTGCACCTGATTGCGACCGACCCTCGTGGCGGGAAGAACGCCGCGGCCGATCAGTGGACCGATTTCCAGGTAATGCAGTAAAGATGCACAGGCTGAGGCCCGATCGTCTGCGAAATTGCGGGGCGGACCCCCTATAGGCGCTAACTCAGGCTAAGTGAAGGTGAAGACGGTGCGCGGCGCAAAACCCGTGTTTGGCTTCCTCGAAGGCCGTTCGGGTCAATGTACGATAACCACTCTTCGTCCAGAACCCTTGAAATGCACATGCCGGCACGAGACGGAATGGGTTCTCGTATTGGTGATTCGGTGATTCGGCGGTTTCAATTGGCGGTCGGCGGATCAACATGGTCGACGACCCAGAATTCCACCGGACCTGTAGCATTGGTTAAGCACAATCCCATGAGATTTTGAAAATTGGAGAGTAACAGCGCCACGCCTTCGGCGCCCAATCCTGCCGCAGGAGGGTGGCCGTCGGGTGCCTCTGCGGCAGTCCAGTGCACGTCGAAGTCATAGTAGCCGCCGAGACCGGTGCGGTCGATCACCGGGCGCTTCAGGAAAATGGTTAGTGCACCGGCAAGACTGGCCATAGTTGATTTGTTCCCGATGATCCGTCCCCCGCTGTCACCCATCGCCGCGCCGACTGGAGTGGCTATCGCAGGAGGTGTTGGTGGATCTACTTCCTTGACCTTCACGCCGCCATTGGCGACTTCGAGGTTGTACACGCGTTCCTGCCGCGTTTCGGTATGCAATCGTAAATGGAAGCGGTCTTCAAGCATCGAACGAACCATCAGACGCACCTGCTCGCGATTCTCGGCGGGGGAAAGCATGGGAAAGCCCTCCGCCGGTTTGGCCATCACGGCGTACACTTGGCTCTCTGCCCACTTGGGCAGGCCAATTAGTTGAGTCGCAGGGTCCTTCACGTTGTAGGCGAAGGCTATCATGAAAAACAGCCCGGTACGCGGATCGTCGAATCGGCCGCCCGGCAAGACTGGCGTGAAACTGATCTCGCGCATTATGGGAGGCGCATTCGCGGCCACCGGACGGATGGAAACAACGTCGAATTTGGGTGCTAGCTCTTGCCCCCCGACTCCAACGGCAATCAATAGGAGCGTGCTTCCGACTCGTACTGATGAGACCATCTGCCCTCCAATTCCCTATAATTATCCGGGAAAGTTGTGCCGTATGGACGGCGTGTCAGCACTCTGGCGATGTGCGTCGCTTACGTTAGCGCTTATTGGGCGGCCCCCCAGGGAACCGTCCAAGCGACATTGACTTTAGTTCGGAGTTCTCCGTCTCACGGCAGATGAATAATGCCGCGCTGGATGGCCGCCGTCGCCGCCTGCGTGCGATCCTGCACGCCCAGCTTACTCAGTATGCTCTTCACGTGATTCTTCACCGTATGCTCCGCGATACTGAGCGAGTAGGCGATCTGCTTATTCGCCAGCCCGCGGACAATCAGTTCGAGCACCTGCACTTCGCGCGCGCTCAGGTCGGGACGGGGCATCTGCGCGGCCAGCGCCGCCGCCACCGCCGCCGGTAAGTACGTCTGCCCGGCGTGGACCGCGCGGATGGCTTTCAGCAACTCGTCGTGCAGCACGTCCTTGGTGAGATACGCCTGCACGCCCGCCGCCAGGGCGCGGCGAATATCTTCGTCGCCACCATAAGTAGTGAGCGCGATCATGTGCGCCTGCGGAAACTCCGCGCGGATGGCTTTAGCCGCTTCCACGCCGCTCATTCCCGGCATGCGCAGATCGAGCAGCGTCACGTCGGGTTGATGCAGGCGGTACATCTCCACCGCCTGCTGCCCGTTGGCCGCTTCCGCCACCACAGTCATGTCGGGCTGCATATTTACGATGGCGGTCACGCCGACGCGCGCCACCAGGTGGTCTTCGGCCACTAGAATTCGAATTGGATCGCTCATGGTAACGGTACCGTAACTTCCACTTCCGTCCCTTCTCCCGGATTGCTGGCCAGCCGCAGTTCGCCGCCCAGGCGCTCGGCCCGCTCGCGCATGCCAATGAGTCCGAAATGGCCTCCGTGTGTCGAAAAAACATCGGGCGTCTCGAAGCCGCGGCCATTGTCGCAGATCCGCAGGTAGAGCTTGCGCGCTTCGGTGTGCAGCTTGATGGCGATACTGTTCGCGCCCGCGTGCTTAATTACGTTGGTCACGGCTTCCTGGGCGATGCGCAGCAGGTGCTGTTCCATCTCCTGCGGCAGCACGGTTTCCGGTCCGCTCACGTCTACCTTGACGTCCACGCCCGCGCCCGCGGTCCACATGCGCATGCCCGATTCCAGGGCGGCCGCCAGATCCTGCCCTTCCAGCACCGATGCGCGCAGGTCCATCACCGAGCGGCGCGCTTCCGTCACGCTATGGCGCGCCATGCGCCGCGCCATGTCGAGATACTTGCGGGCGGACGATTTCTCGTCGGGCATGCACATCGCCACGGCGTCCAACTGTGAGGAGATGCCTACGAATCCCTGCGCCAGCGTGTCGTGGATTTCACGCGCCAGGCGCGCCCGCTCCTCCAACACCAGCGAAAAGCGCGAACGGATCTGCTGCAGGCGCAGCTGGTACATGGCCCACGCAATGCCCAACAGCGCCGCCGCCGCCAGCACCCGGAACCAGGCCGTCTCGTAATAGTGGGGCAGCACATCGAAGGCATAAGAGGTTTCGGTGGACTGTCCGCCCGGGAGTTCGGCCCGCACGAAGAAGCGATAATTACCGTGCTTCGGCGTGTTGTAATTGATCTCGCGCCGCGCGCCCGCTACCTGCCACTTGGATTCCAGGCCGTTCAACCGGTACGAATACGAGACCTGCTCCGGCGCGCTGAGGTGGATGGCGGTCCAGCGTACGCGGATCCGTGCCACATCCGCCGAGAGGTGGGCGGCATTCGACAGGTCGATGGTGTGCCCGTCGGTAGTGATGTCGGAAATCTGCACGGTGGGAGGCAGGGGAACGGACCGCTTGGCATGCGGGTCGTAAACCGCCAGGCCGCGGCTGGTGGTGAACCAGAGACGGCCGTCGGACGTCCGGGCGCCGCCGCCGGTGGGGTAGCCGGGGGAGCATTGCGCGCTGCGAAGGCCGTCGTCCATGCCGTAGTCGACCGGCTCCAGATGTTTCCTTTTCTTGGCGGCGAAATCCCATAATTGCTGCTTGGCGATGCGGCAAATCCCGCGCGTGGTGCTAAGCCAGAGCGACTCGCCATCGTCGACGATACTGGCGATATTGTCGCTCAGCAGACCGTCCTTTTGCGTGAAGCTGTAGAACTTGCCGTCGCGCCGCGCATCGAGTCCGCCGCCGAAGGTTCCGATCCACAAAACGCCATCGGCATCGTAATAGATTTCGCGAACGTTTTCGTTGGAGAGTCCGTCCGCCACACCGAACAGGCGGACTTCGTCCCCTTGAATGCGCCAGAGGCCTTTGCCAAAACTGCCGGCCCACAACACTCCGTCGCGCCCCTGGCACAAGGTGACTACACCGTTGACATTTAACAGACCGCCGCCGGCCACGGTGCGAGTTCCTTTGGCGGTCTGCTCCACCAAGCCACCCTGAGTCGCCATCCACAGCCGGCCCGTGGAATTCTCCAGGGCGTCCCAAACCACGGGGCGCTGCGGGTCGGGCGGCTCCAACGTCGTAAAGGTGGCGCCGTGCATGCGGACCAATCCGGCGCGCGTGCCCATGATCAGATCGCCCGCGGGGGTCTCGCGGATGGAAAAGATCTCCGTATCCGGCATGCCTTCCCGCCGCGAGAACAAGCGTGGCTGGCCCGGCGAAAACAGCATCAGCCCAGCGTCGTGAAAGCCCACCCACAGGCGTCCGGTATGGTCCTGAAAAACCGTGTTGGGCTCATCGCTCGGCATCCCTTCGGTCTTGCCATAGGGTGTAAAGATGTCATCCCGCAAGCGCGTCAGGCCGTCATTGCCTCCCACCCACAGGTCACCCTCGCGATCTTCAAACACCGCTCGCACCACTTCGCTCTCCGAGCCCGTGGCGGGTACTACGAACCGGTCGCCTTCCAGCCGGGCAATTCCGCCGTTGGTGCCCGCCCAGATGTTTCCGTCGCGATCCTCCACCACTGTGCGCACAAAATCTTCGGGCAGGCCGGCGTGCGAATCGAATCGGCGGAATGTGCCAGCCGCGGTCCGTTCGATGAGTCCCAGGGTCCCGCCGATCCAAAGGTTGCCGTGACTGTCGGCGAGCAGCGCCAGAATGACATCCTTGCCGAACCGCTGGTCGTCCACCAGATTCGCGATTTTATTTCCGGTTAGGCTGACTACCCGAAGCGACGGAGAGCCTGGGGAATCGGGGAGATTGGATCCGGCTACCAATAAATTGTGTTGCGTGTCTTCGCGCACCACGCGCGCCGACGTCATGGGAAGATTGACGCCCGCTCTAAGCGTAGTAAACTTGCCGTCCTGGAAGCGGCATACGTCGACGCCCGAAATCATCCACAGGGTTCCGGCATGATCGGAGTACAGGTCGCGAATGTCGTCGTCCGGAAGGCCGTCCTTGACGGTGAACGTGCGGAAGCGGCGATTGCGGTAAAGGCCCAATCCGTTGGCCGTCCCGATCCACAGCGATCCGTCGGGCGACGATGCCAGGGCGTTTATGGAGTTCGCCGGCAAATCGCTGGTGGGCCTGCTGAAAATGGTGAATTCGAATCCGTCGAAACGGGCCAAGCCCTCGTCGGTGCCCAGCCAGAGATACCCGTCCGGGGTCTGGGTAATGGATTTGACGGTGTCTTGCGGCAAGCCGTCCTGTTGCCCCCAGACGTGGCGCGAATATTGCGTCAGGGTCTTATGGGGATCGAGGGCCCATGACGGCTGAATCAGGCACGCGGAAACCGTCCAGACCGCCAGCCGGCCGTAATTCGCCAAGCGCCTTGTCACCGTTACCAATCAGTATAAGTCTTAGGGATCTGTTAAGCACGCCGCCGCAACTCCGCAAAAAGCACCCACGCTTCGGGAACTTTTTTCGTCGCCCGGGGAACTGTTAATAGGCAGCTCGTTAAGCAGCCGCAGATTTTGGAGGTTCTTAGGGATGAAAAAGAGTGTGATTCTTGTCGGTTTGTGCGCCGCGGCAACCTTGCTCGCGCAGGGTCCGCCCCCCGGCAGAGGTCCCGGCCATATGGGCCCTGGCGGCCCGGGCGGGATGATGGGTTTCGGCATGGGGATGGGACGCACGGTGACCGGCGCGCCCTTTTCAGGTCAGGAAGTGACGGAAGAGACCCAGACGCTGGCTAGCGGCAACGTGATTACGCGTAAGGTTCAGGCGAACGTTTACCGCGACAGTTCGGGACGCGTGCGAACCGAGCGGACGGTTCCGGCGGGCCGTCCCGCAGCGGGCGAGACGAGCGCGCAGACCGCCACCAGGATGATCGTGAGCATCCACGATCCGGTGGCCGGGGTATCGAGCGAATTGGACGCCTCGGCGAAGACCGCCCGCCAGATGACGCTGCCGAACCGCGGCGGTAATCCGGCTTTCCAGGGCGGCGGCCGTTCGGCGCGGGGCGCCAATGGCGTGCCGAGCGATGCCAACGTAGTCACCGCCGATCTCGGAATGCAGACCATCAACGGTGTGCAGGCGACCGGTACGCGCGTGACCCGCACCATCCCGGCCGGCCAGATCGGCAACGCGCAGCCCATTCAGGTCGTGACCGAAACGTGGCATTCTTCGGATCTCCAGGTGCCTGTAATGACGAAGAGAACCGACCCCATGCACGGCAATGTAGTGACCCAGTTGACCAATATCGCCCGCGCCGAGCCCGATCCGTCGCTCTTCCAGGTGCCGTCGGACTATACAGTGACCAAGGGCCACGGTCCGCGTGGCGCGATGGCGCCGAAGCAGTAGAAAGCTGAGCAGCACCCTCCACAAAAACGCCGCGGCGCTCTTCCTCGCGCCGCGGCGTTTTTGTGTCTAAGGGCGCGGCGGAAGTGGGCGGTGAAGGGTTCTTTGGGCCTCGTTTCCTCGGGAACGCCGGCGCTTTCTGGCGAACACCGACAACCTGCGGCCCCCGTTCCTGCTCAGAATTGAGGTCGATCGTCATGGCTAACACCCCTTCCGGCGTTTTGCGCGGTCAACTTTATGATCATGACCGGCAGGACACCGCGAATCAAGGGTTCGCCGAATCGCCCCACCGCGATCGTGAGTGGGCGACAGGACTATCACACGAGGAATGTCGGCATGGTTGCCAATGTCCCATTTATAGTCGATTGGACATGGTAAACTCAGATTGGAGGAAGCGATGAGAACTAAGCAGCGCAATGCCGTATTGGCAAACGTCAACCGTTCACCATTTTCCTCAATTGGCAGGCACTCGTCTGACAGCGCCCAGCAGGCTCTCGCACAGGCTTTTATGAGGCGGTCCGTGAGAATGCTTGCACGGGTGAGTTCCTCTGCATCTCCCGAAGCACTGAAGTCAGCTCTGTCCTCTCCGACAGATGTAGGTGGCGTTGCAACCCTGTTGTCGGATCTTGCTCCGCTTGGTGTCGACCTGTCCGTGCTGGATCCATTCGTGGAAGCGATGGCGCGGGGAGCGGCGATCAAACAGGAATTGCTAACGAGCGGCGGAGCAGGCCTCAAGTCAAGCCAGGTGTCGAGCGCCCTGGGCATTACCCGCCAAGCAGTCGACAAGCGCCGCCTCCGACGCGCTTTGCTAGCGCTGCCGAACGGATCCGGCGAATACGTTTATCCGGCTTGCCAGTTCACAGCGGACGGAGTGATCCCCGGTCTTGAAGACGTGCTCCGGGCGTTCCAGATTAGAAGCCCGTGGACCCAACTCTCGGCGTTGCTCGCGCCCACGCCGGCTCTTGAGGGCAAATCGATCATCGAAGCGCTAAAATCCGGCGCGATCGAGAGGGCGGCCGCGGTCGCTGCCTCATTTGGAGAACAGGCAGCGTAAGCCGCCCATGACGCCGAAATCCTCCCTGCCGAGGCGCCTCCCGTTAAGCCGCGTGAGGGCTGGGACCCACTGGCTGCGAATTCATGCGCAAGCCAGGAGTCCGCTCCGGTTCGGCCCGGCCCGTGGTCGTCCGGCGATTCATCGCTTCGACGATCCATCCGGGCGATTTCGGGTGTGCTATTTCGGAACCACCCTCGAGGTGTGCTTTGCTGAAACATTTCTGCGTAATCCGCCCGTAAGAATTCTGGCGCTCGACGACCTCGCTGCGAGATCCATCGCTACTGTGGAGGTGCGCCGCGATCTGCGACTCGTGCCGATTCACGGTCTGAGCCTAGCCCGATTGGGGGTGACCGCCGAATTGGCGAGCGGCAACGACTACGCAACCTCGCAACTCTGGTCGCGCGCACTATGGGAGCACGACAACCAACCGGACGGAATCCTGTATCGATCTCGCCACGACGATTCGGCACTTTGCGCCGCAGCGTACGACCGTGCAAAAGATGGTTTGGTGATGGTTCAGGATCAATCTCTTGCCGACGACCCTCAGGTGCTGGCGAGGCTTCTGCGGAGATATGGCCTAGGCCTGACCAATTGAACGGAAATTCCGAGAGTTCTCGCCTCCCGGGAGCAAGCTCCCGGCGATTTTTGGCCCGCCCAAGCGCGAAACTGGCGACTTTTTCAGATTCGAGAGATTCGGAGAACGTTTGTCCCTCTGTCAGCGGGGAAAGCTGCCATTGATGTCTGTTGGGGCAGCTTTACCTTGTTTACCTCATTAACCAGGAGCGTGAAAATGGATCGCTGAAAAAGATGGACTTATCTGACCAGAAAACAGCGCCTTTGACGCCTAACTCAATTTATTTGCAATCGACATCCATTTTCCCAAGCTGGACGTCGCGGGTTCGAGCCGGTCCGCCGCATCGGCCCGCTCGGTACGAGCGGACCTGAGGTGAACATCAACCGCTACCGAGATTCCCGTGCCCGCGCTGGTCCGCCCGACCGACAGCTCTCAACTTCGGACGCATATACCTGTACCAGACGTTATCCCTCCGGGGGGGGGCTTTGCCGGGTCCCGATGCAATCCACCGCGCCTTCCAACCGTTCGAGCAGCGCCTTGAAATCGCGCCGCGGGCAGTTGTCCTGCTCCACCGATATTAGTGGGTATTTAAGAAGGCAACACCCAAGGATCCTAGCGCCGGTTCCGCAACCTCTCCAACCAACCCCGAAAATAGCCGGCGAACCAGAACAACGGGCCTAACCCCGCAGCGAGGTGTTCACGCCGTTCTGCCACTCCTGCAGCATCCGCCCTCCAAGCTCGGCAAACTCCCGATGCTCCTTCCCATAGAGGTCGACTTCTCCGGCGGTCTCCTGAATCGCTTCCGCAATGCGCTCCAGAATCTGCCTGATCCTCGCCGGCGCGCCGCCCGCCCTTGTCTCGCCGAGCTTCCGGAGTTCCTTTGCCGTCGGCCATCCGGTCGAGCCGTTGAGCGTCAGGGCCAGGCCGTCTTTGGGGAGGTACACGGACGTTGTAACAAGGTCGTAGACAGGCGCCAGCCGTGCTTCGCCCTGTACGTCGTCGTAAACCATTCCGAAATTCTTGAGATGCGCGTCGCCATTGCGAAGCGCGCAGTTGAGCGCAATCAGGGTGAAGAGCTTCTCCGTGTCCTCGTTGACATGGGTGGAATTCGCGAACTGAACGAATCGCTTCATCACGTGAGTCTCGTAGCTGCCGCGATATTTCTCCTCGGTCCGGCGCGCGTTGAGCGCACAGAAATCCTCGAATCCCCGATAGGTTCCGTCCATTCGCAGATCGAAACGGTCGATGACCAGCGCCATGCCGTCCTCTGCCAGGCGAAAGGGGGGCACTTCGAGGCCGCACCTGCGCGCCGCCGTCAGGCAGAAGTACTCGTTGGCGGCCAGATGGGGATATTCGTTCGGCTCCCACAGCTTCACGATGTGCGTCGCGCCCCGGTAGCTGGACGAAAGGCGGTGGCCGGTATGCTCCATCTCGGCGAAGGCCTTTTCGTCGCGCACCAGGATCTTGGGCTGCGCCCCGCTGATCCCTGAGAAGGACGCGAACCTCTCCAGCAGGTAGCGGAACAGGTCGCCGCCGCGCTTGCGTTCGAGAATTTCATCGATCGATTGAAACGGCACGTCCTCGTGCAGTTGTTCCTTGTCGCCGGTGTACCGTATGCGGCCTATCTGCGAGCGGCCGACGATCGACAGCAGGTCGAATTCGTCAAAGGCGCCGGTGGCTTTCGCGAAAGCCAGACGCAGGCGTTCGCGCAGAAATCCCTCCGGCAGATTCATCTCGAAGATGGGAGGCAGGCCAAAGGGCACACTCCAGGAGGGGAGTCGAACAGGCATGGTGACGGACACCGCGCGTGCGGCGGGCGTATCGGGCAAATAAACGAACGTGCAGCCGCGCTCGCCGTGCCGGTCCAGCAGCCCCGACTCAGCCGCGTCGGTCCAGACTTTTATCATCGCGATCCTCTTGCATCAATTCGTCGAGGGTAGGGCGCTGTGAGCCCGCGGCCTGGAGCTTCAGCTCCAGCCCAAGCGCGGCCAGCAGTTTGGCGATCTTTGAAAAACCCAGTTCGCCGGCGCGGCCGTTTTCCAGCGCATCGAGCGTGGCGCGGCTGACGCCCGCCTTGCGCGCCAGCTCCGCCTGGCTGAGTTTGAGCGCTTTGCGGTGCTCGGCGATCTCGCATCCCAGGGAGCTCAAATCCAGCATAATGCCTATTATATTAGGCAAATCCAATATTAACAAGCAATTTGCCTAATATATTAGGCATTTCAGCGGGCACGGGAGGCGTTTCGGCGTCCCGCGATACTTGCTACCATCGGGAACCAGAAGCCATGTCCTCAGATCGAAGAACTTTTATCAAAGCGCTCGGGTCCATTGCAGCGGTGTCCCAGTTGCCCGCCCAACCGAGCGGAAAACCGTACGGCTCAGGCCACTTCGGCGAGTGGATCGACGACGCCTTCGGTCTGCCCGCTTTCCGTTACACCTGCGATCAAACCAAAGATCCCAAGGCGATAACTCCCCTCGGCCCCGGCCTGCTTTCCACCACCGAACACATCCATCAGGTGGGCAACGACCGGCTGATCGCCATCGTCTCCAACTACGGACACGTGCAGGTTCGGCAGGACGAGGGCTCGCCCAAGTTCCTCAACGTCCACGCCCCTGAGCGCGCCCAGTTCGGCGGCGGAATCGGCTATCTCAGCGACGGCCGGGAAACGCTCTGCACCTACTATCCCGGCAACGCCGCCAGCTTCGAACGCATCTTCGGCGAGGGCTACTTTCGCAAGACGGTTTCCAGCACCAATTACACCGCCGATCAGGTGATCCTGGCGCCGTTCGGCGACGATCCGGTGCTGCTCTCGCAGGTGACCGTCACCAATCGCACCGCGGCCAGCGCCAAGCTTCGTTGGATCGAGTACTGGGGCGCCGAGATGTATCAGTTCTCCTTCCGGGCCTTCGCCGAAGGCATGAGCGGCGCCGCCGGACCGCCCGAAATCCGCAAGAAATGGAGCGACCGCTTCGCCCAGCGAGTCCGCCTGCTCGACAAAAATGCCGGGCTCACCGCCACCGCCAACTTCCTCGGTTGGACGCCGGAACAGGAAACCGGTTGGAACCGCATGAAAGCCATTCTTTCCGCCGGCACGAATCCGTTCCTGTCCCCCGTCCAGGAGCCCGTCTCCGGCGCATCGTTCGACGATCTGCATCCGCCGTCGACGTTTCTGGTCTCGCTCGATGGCGCGGCCGACGGTTGGTCCGCGGACGCCAAAGCCTTTTTCGGACCCGGCGGCGCCATCGACCCGAGCGGCGCGAACCGTCCCCTGGATGGTGCGCTGGATGCCGCGTCAGCGCTGCTTTTGGAGCGCCATATCGAGCTCAAGCCGGGCGAAAGCCGGAACTTCCACTTCCTGTACGGTTATCTCCCCGCCGGCGTCGATCTCGACCGCCTGGTGGAGAAGTACCGCCGGAATCCGGAACGCGTCTTGACCGATTCGTCCGCCCAGTGGCGTGCCCAGGGAATGCGCTTCCGTACGCCTTCCGAACCGTGGGCCGAACGTGAAACCAAGTGGAACTATTACTACCTGCGCAGCAGCCTGACGTACGACGATTTCTTCGGCGAGCATATTCTTTCCCAGGGGGCGATCTACCAATACGTGATGGGTTTCCAGGGCGCCGCGCGCGA
>Ga0182013_10001529_pt1 | contig 31639 bp, 31 predicted proteins | sample 612S2MmetaG_FD_120487 | JGI IMG/M metagenome (GOLD analysis project Ga0182013, IMG submission 120487) | Permafrost microbial communities from Stordalen Mire, Sweden - 612S2M metaG | ecosystem: Environmental > Terrestrial > Soil > Wetlands > Permafrost | place: Sweden: Stordalen | collected... | reverse complement strand
TAAATGTTGGAGTGAGAAAAGAAATGCAGCAAAGAAAAAAATCAAATGGACCTTTACAAAAGAAAAAGCAGACGAAAAGCTATCAAAATATTATGTTGCTTAATTAAATTGTTGTAACACTAGATTTTAGCTGTGTCTGATTTTAATGATTATAAAATCCAGGCAAGAAGGGATTTATTGAGTCTTTGAAAAGCCAACTTTATCCCTTATATTTGATTTGCGAACAAAATAAGTTGAATAACTAGCTAGGTTATTCGGACTGTTTACTTTTCAAAGCCAGGCCCTTCAGGTCTGGTTTTTTGCTTTAAAGCCTTTTATTGACTTACTAAGCCGATACAAATATAAAGCGATTTTTCGGAACATTAACTAATATTTCTCAAAAAAATGGGTATAGTTTTATAAAACTATACCTAAAAACGAATTATTCTTGCTATCTTTGCGTATACCTATTACATTTCGGGCACTTCTTATGCTTACTACAGATATAGATAAATTTTATGCGGATATTGGAAAAGCAATTAAATCCGCTAGGTTGAGGCGTGAATTAAGCCAGGATATTCTTGCCCGGCATCTTAATCTAACCAAGACATCGATAATCAATCTAGAAAAAGGAAGGCATAGGCCATCTATTTATCAACTTATACTAATAGCGGAGACTTTGCAAATTAATTATGCTGATCTAATTCCTTATGAGTATTCTCTTCCGAACAAAGATGTTCCGCTAAAAACGCAAAGAGAAATCCTAGAAAATATGGATAATGCTGTTACAGATCAAAAATTAATAAATAAGTCTAGTAGAAAAGTGGTATTTGATTTTTTAACATCTATAAAAAAATAGTTTATGGATATTAAAACTATAACACCTAAAACTTCCGCGTTATTAAAATCGCTGGGTGAAGTATCTCTGCCAATTAAGATTGAAGAGATAGCACGACTAAAAGGTCTCAAGGTAATGCCCTATCCATTAGGAGATGACATATCCGGCTTGCTGTCAATTGAAAATGGAAATGGGACTATAGGATATAATGAAAATGAATCGAAAGTCCGAAGAAGGTTTACTATCGCCCATGAACTTGGTCATTATATATTGCACAAAGATAAATCAGATCTTTTCGTAGATAAACAGTTTATATATAGAAGTAAAGATTCCGGTAATACCGTTGTTAACCAAAAAATGGAACATGAAGCGAATCTTTTTGCCTCAGTTATTTTAATGCCACCGGACTTACTTAGAAAGGAAGTTGAAAAAGTACAAATTGACCTTGGAAGCGGACAGGCAATCAACGAATTGGCTAAAATATTTGAAGTTAGCCCAACTGCTATGTCTGTTCGGCTTTCACAGGCAGGTTATATCTAATCTGAATCACTATACTAACTAAACTGATAAGTATGGCTAAGGAGAAATGGCTGATTGATCCAGGAGAGTTGGATGAGTTTCAAAGAGAAATTCGAGGGTTAAGCATTAATGACAGCTATGTTATTAAAGGTGGTGCGGGTAGTGGGAAAACAATCTTGGCCCTATACCGTGCTAATGATATTCGCATCCAGGCTCAAGCTGAAGATGAAAATGCCACCGTCAGCTTTACAATGGTTGTCTTTACTAAAGCATTACGATCATTCATCCGTTCGGGCATTCAAGATTTAGGAATTAACCTCAAACAAGTAATTCATTATAAAAACTGGGACGGAAGTGAGGTTGACTATGTTATAGTTGATGAAGCGCAAGATTTCGCGCCAGGAGAAATTGATGGCCTATCGACAGCAAAACAAAAGTCCATCATGCTTTATGGGGATACGCAGCAGCAAATCTATAATGAATTAAAAGAAAAGGACGGCGGAACCCTTTCAATTGAGCAAATTGCGGCACACCTTAAACTCGACGTAAAGGAACTTAAAAAGAATTATCGTTTACCAAAGCTCATTGCTGCTTTTGTATCCCATTTATCAAGTGATAAAGACTTGGAGAGCAAATGTGCCAAGGAGGGTGGTGAGAAACCTAAATTAAAAAAATTCAGTAGCTGGGAAGAAGAATTGGATTACATAATCAGCGAAATTAGCACCAGAAACTATATGGATGTGGCCATATTGCTACCCTTTAACGACACAACAGGCGCGCGTCATAATAACTTTCATAGAAATGTTGAACAGTAAGCGAATATTTGGATAAAAAGTCATTCGCACATGAAATTAAGGGTAGCGGGAAAGCAGCGCTTGATTTTGATTCAACTCTTCCAAAAGTAATGACCTACCATAATTCTAAAGGACTACAATTTGAATCTGTTTTCATACCATTCTGTGATTATCCTGGACATGACCAGTGGTTCATAAAACGATATAAAAACCCATTATACGTTGCCGCAACAAGAACATATAGAAATTTATATTTAACTCACACGGAACGATTAAGTCCCTTTTTTAAAAGTATACCAGTGTCGAAATATGAATAAATCGCGAAATTGATGAGATACTACTATTATCCATTGTGTACTAAAGACTTTTGCTTTGAGAATATCTTTGCAACAGAAAGCCTTTCACCTATTTGCTTTTATCATGCGCGTGGGTTTGGTATAGATTATTTTTACCGAATCCCAAAAATAAATCATGAAAAAGCGCTCATTCTTTTCAACGAACCGCCTAAATTCGAACTTGGAACCTCAGTGGGGGATGCGATTAAATTTATACTTGCTATACAAGAAGATGCCATTGATTTGAATGAAATTGTTACGGTAGAGGAAGGAATTATTGGGTATCAAAAAACGATATACTTAAACCAAGGCAATTTTAAAATTCTTTTTTTTAGTGATAAAGATCAAAAAATAGCGCGCCTAAAATCTGAGATGTCTTTGCCTACTAAAGGATTGAAGAAATATGAAAATAATTTTTCTATCATATCAGAATCGGATTGTAAGGGTTTTGAAACTGACAATATTGAGAGGCTGAAATTGGATGATTTACAATTAAACGACGAAATAGCATATGACCGTAAATATAATTACTTCAAAGGATATATTTATGGAATAACGGCGGGGTTGATAGGATCAAAAACCAATGAGGAAATACAAATAAGGCGGACCCTTCAACAGATTATAAATAGTTATGCCGAATGGACGAATCGTATGCCAACAAGTTCTAAGGTTAAGCAAATTAAATCATCTAAACCCCCAAATACACAGTCTTCTTTTTTATTTGACTATGAAAAGAAGCTTCAATCAGCCATAATTACTGCCGAAAATTTATTTGCGCAATACTTCCCTGGAGAGGAATTTTCGGAAATGGCTCTTGCTGCTTTCTTGCAAAAGAAATTTAGTGATCGCCTCAAGACATTAGAAGATGCGCAAAAATATGTGGACTATGCAACAATAGACCAGGAGATTTTTAATAATTCTCGATTTTCAACGCTCAAGAATTACTTTATAAAAAATGCCGGTGCTTCAAATCCACTGTTTCATTTTGAAGTATTAAAAGAGCAGGTTCGAGCCTTCTCAAAAAACGTTGACTATAGTTCAAACAAAGACCGGGTAAATGAAATTTTTAAAAATGCTTTGTTTGAACTTGAAAAGATTGTGGAAGAAACGTTTCTCAAGAAAACCTTAGCCGGCAGTATTGATTTAAATGAAATACAGTTTAACTATGAAAAAAATGAAGTTGCTATCAATAAAGGTTTTCAATCTTTAGACAAAGAGCTTATTGAAGAATTTACATTGATTAGTAATTGTGTTTTGCTAAATACAAAATTTGGCAGGGGCGAAGCAAAAAGAGAGAGTATATTAACGATTGTAGAACAGGTCGGAAATGTTTTCAGTAAGAATAAAGGAGCAAAATCTACACAACTGTATCAATACTTGAATAATGAGATAAATGGGTATTCATTGGAGAAAGTTTCCTCAGTCGTAATGAAAAATTTCGTGGCCTTTGTATTCAATCCAGATAGCATTGAAAAACTTGAAGCCTTTATAGAAGCTAAAGAAATTGAGGAGAAATGGATGGCTCATTCTTTTTGGTGCGCATTTAATGGGTTTGCTAATACAAGCAGGAATTTTGTAAAGCCAATTTTTGATACAGATAACGTGCCTGTACAAAATTACCTTGATAACTATTTGAGAACTCAATTTTCCGGTAATAGTAAAGGTGAAGCGGAAACCAAACAGACTCATTTAAAGAAACCGATAAGTTTAACTGATAAGCCTATCTTAAGCCAGGAGGTTTTAACAGTAAAAGGCCAAGAATTTTACGATAAATTCATTAAACAAAAATACAATATTTCATTTGAACAATTTCAAAGAATCGTGATGATTAAAGATAAGGAGATAACAATAAAGGAACTGAAGGAGCGTGGAGGAATTTCTAAAAAGGAGGGAAAAAAATTAGTGGATGCCTACCATGAAATGATTAGTACGGCGGTCTTATTTTGAATTTTTGTACCCATCCGTAGAATAAGAAGTGAATGTATTATGAATACAGTAGAATTAATTCTTGTGCTAGTCGGATTCCAGATAACACAACCCTTCTTTCCGCAATCTTCTTTGCGCTATCTATGTAACTTTTGTCTAAATATGTCGGGTTATCTTTAGTTCCGTTTACCTTGCCATTGAGATATACATCATGTAGGGCAATAGGAACGCTTTCTTTTGTAATCCAACCGTGAACTGTCTTGTTTGTGGTTAATTCAGAAAGTTGGGATTCCTGGTATTCATCTTTATGTAAAAGTGCCTCTGCTTTTGCGGGAATATTTTTTAACGTTCCTGTAGGTAGCCTATCCCAATAGCTATGAAGTTTCACCGGTTCATTACCTTCTTTCAAAAGGATATAAGTATCGTTGCCTCCTTTGTCACCCCTCGGATGGTTCGCATCGAATAATGAAACAGTGTGAAGTGGTTGATGAATGTCTTGTATTAAATGAAAGAGCCAACAAAGGTCTTGCGCTTTTTGGGAAGATTCGGCTTCACCTTTAAATGAGGCAAATAACTGATTCAATTTTTCCTCCGCATTGGGGCTTTGGGCTTGTTCACCTTTGACGCTTTCTCCTTCGGGAACAAAGGGGTAATCAATGTAATGCCATTTGGTTTTTTCACCACCACCGAGATCAGGATTCTTTCGTGCTTCATCGGGGAAGGTAGAGGCGAACATAAAAAGCGTAACTTCCTTTTCGTCTGAGGTCAATCCCCCAAGCTTGTCATTCCATTCCGCAGCATTATACCAGGGATGGTTCTCAAGAGTTTTCAAAACCTTTTTGATGACTTCGGGGTTGTGCTCTTTAAGATAGTAATATGCGATTGCTCCACTGGTCATGTGTCCTGAGTTACCCCAAGCGCTTGCTGTCCAATACGAACAAAGGATTAAGAGGGTGGTAAGAATTCTTTTCACAAGAGAAAGATAGAAAAGTTTGCTAACACCTTATTAAGGAAAGAAAAAGCCAGCAGGTTCCCTAACTGGCTTTTGGTTTGCTGACATGTTGCTACAAAGACCTATAAGAATGACCGCATGTAATTATAGTAATTATACCAGATATAAAGTGCCATTACGAATAATACCAGTGTTACGGTAAGAAGCGGATATTCTTTTCTGCGATAGTGGATATACGATGCACCAAGCATCAAGGCCATAATTATCACGAGCAAAATAAAAGAAATTATTGGCGGAATCCATACATAGCGACCGATACCAATTCCTACCGCAAAAATGACTTCTATTAACCCAATTAGCTTAATAAAGGGCTCCGTAAAATTCTCCGCCCATCCGCCGCCATTAGCAATAATTTTTTCCTTAGGCAGAAATAGTTTCCTCCCGCCGGTTATTAAAAAGGTTAGTGCAAGGACGTACTGAAATAGGGATTGTATATGCATGGGTAATATATTACTTAGAATACAAAGATATACTCTAAATCGGTTCAACAAAGTGAATTAAGTTGCTTGTTTCTTTTTGTACTGTAGGCGAAGGCAGCCGTTTCGGTGCTGTAGCCGGAAGTGCAAAAGGAAACTGTATTTGCGGCTTGGAGGCATTGTGAGCATTAGGCGAAGCGAAGCGCAACGCCGGTTGCTCTCTATGCCGGTGTTTGGTAGTTTGTTGCACAGGTTGCTGATGCGCGTAAGCATGGACGCGGTGTCGGCTGTTTGGAGAGCGGCCAGGGTGGTTAAATGGGTAAGTTAACCGTTCTCCATCACCCAAAGAATGGCTTATCCAAACTGGAGCGCAGAGGGGGAGACCTGTGCAACAATCTGCCTGTATTTGCGATAGTGGGCGAAAAGGAAAAGCACGCAAGCGAGGTTTTGCGAGTGCGGATTTTGGGATGAGCACGCGGTTTTTAGGGTCACGAGGTACGAGTGTCGCTAAAAAATCGCCCTGCTATTTCTTATCCTTCTTCAAGGAATCCAAAACCATTTTTGAAATGTTTTCCTTTTTTTGTTTCATGACTTCCTCCGAAACTGCATTGTATTCAACTTTCACGCGGTACCCTTTAACTCGTTCTTCCGAAGATGCTTCTTTTGCAATCTCCCTATCTAAAAAGTGAAATAGTTCATCTGCTTCAAATACGAATATTCGCTCCTGTAAACTATGCGGCAGATTTTCACTGACTTGTTTTTTCATCACATCCGCAGCTTTTTTATCACTCGCTACCGCCACCACAATTTCATATCCCGCGTTCAAGCACTTTACAAGGTTATGCGTCTCCCATTCCTTAGTCGTCGTAACTCCTATCTCACACGCAATCCGCTTTTCGCCCCGCTCCAAAAGGACATCAACTAACCCCTGGCCGTCCGTAGTCGGCTCTTCAATCGAAGCTTTAAATCCCCGCGCCTCAGCCATTTTCTTAATCAGCGTTTGCACGTACCGGTGCTGACTTTGCTCTTTTTGTTTAACTAAGTTATCGGTCGTCTTTGCTTTTTCCTTTTCATCAAGTATGGGAACTTCAATAACCGAATCGGGTTTTTCCGATTCGGTTATTGGTGTCTGTTTTTTAAGCGGCTCTGCCGCTTTAAATTCTGTCACCGGCTGCTGTATGTCTTGGGACTGGCTGCCCCGTAAATATTCAAGCGTCTTTTCAACTTCCTCGCGGGGTGTTCCGTATTTTTCCCTCGAAAGATTAACTACTGTGTCCTTTATCGTTTCGCCTTCTTCGGTAGGCTCTTTCAACTCTATCGTAGACAAAGTAAAATCATATTCTGGCCGCTCAACGCGAACAATGGCCTGACCTACTCCCAAATTCTGTAAGTCCTGCGCATCAAACGACGAAAACCCGTCCTCAAAACGCTTAGCATCAATATCACCAAGTCGGAAACAAACGCGGGTTCCCGCGTTTGATATGACCGCACTGGCAAGTTCTGAATCTTGCTTTTGCAGTTGTATCATGTCCTGGTGCGCGAGGATGCACGCTAAGCCGTACTTACGGGTGCCTGACAAAATGAAAGACATGGACGGCGTAATGAAATTCTGAAACTCGTCTATATACAGAAAGAAGTCCTTGCGGTCTTCTTTGGCTAACGCCTGCCGTGCCATTGCTGCCTGGTATATTTTTGACACAAAGAATGTTCCCAATAGGTAGCTGTTCTCTGTGCCGATTAATCCCTGTGATAGCTTTATGAATAGGATTTTCTGCGTGTCTGAAATGTTTTCAAAGTCCAAACTTTTCCTCTGTGCAACCATATTCCTGATAATCTTTGGCCGTAGGAAACTATCAAGGCGGGTTAAGATTGGGCCAATGGAACTGCTTTTGAGAAGGGGATATTCCTTTTGCCAGTAGTAAACGATGTTTGGGTCTTGTACCGATTTAAGAAATTCATCACGGTAGGGCTTTTCAATCAGGAACCGTCGTAAGTCAATCAGAGTGCCTCCCTGACTACTTTCAAGAAAGGCTAAAATCGCGTTGGCTAAGACGCTGTGCATCTGGTCGCCGAATGAGGTTGAAAGGCGACGAAAAACGGCCACTAAATCTGATGCAAGTATTTCCTTTTCTACTTCCGAATGTGCTGTGAGAATATTGAACCCAACCGGATATGCCGCGTCTGCGGGGTCAACGATTATGACATCATCTTTTCTGCCCTCCGGTATATACGGCAATATGCTTTCAATCAAATCACCGTGCGGGTCAAGGACGGCCACCCCGTTGCCTAACATGATGTCCTGAACGATACAGGACTGCAATAGCGTGGATTTGCCGGTGCCGGTGGCACCTAGCAAGTGCATATGTTTAAGGCGCTGTGTGGGGCTAATAGAGACAATGCGCTCAACTCCCTGATGAACGTTTCTGCCAAGTGTGAACTCATTACCCTGAGCAATTTTAGGGACTACCTTAGTTTTCTGTATATCGCGCTCTAATTTCTTTGAAGTGATGGCAAACGGGTAGTGGACGAACGTTGACAGTTCTTTGGCATTTAAAATCATTCCGCTTCTGCGGGACTCGCGCAATAGAACATTTAGCCGATGATCTGCAAGGGAGTATCCATCGTTGTTAAGTGGAATAAGTATGTTGGATGTAGACCGTGAAGACTGCACTAATGCAACCCCCACCTTTTCCATCACGTTCCATGCTTCAGCGTCTGTTGCACTTTGACCTATGACCCGTATGACTACGGCGAATAGGGGAGAGGAAGTCTTTTCAAGCGCAAGTTTTGGCATTTCCGGTGCATCGGCAAAGAATGAATCTCCGTGTCCATCGCTTACGGCACGCGTGATGCTTTCCGCCCAGGGATTGATTGTGCCTTTAAAAAGAATCTGAATGGCCGCTTGTTCGCCCTCTTGCAAGTGCTCTAACACGCCATATAGTCCGGTTAACGGGTCGGGTTCAAACTTCACATCTATTGCAAGTGGTCTGGTGAATTCTTGCTGCAACCCAAAATCAAAAATAGATAGGGCTAAATCATTACTGACTATCTGGTCAAGCGTGGACGTTTGGTCTTGCAAAATGCACGTTGGGAAATATGCTTTCAGTTGGCTTTGCAGGTGTAGCGCATCAGGCTCGACACAGACAAACTGCAAACGAATAGATGTAGCGTTTGCAATGATTTCAAAACTTACCGGCACCTGGCAATATGAAAGCATTACCAGAAACTTTTCAAGTTCGGGGGCTTTCAGCTTTTCGCCTTGCGGAATGGAAATAGAGAAACCGCGCAAAGCATGAACTGAAATATATCTATATGCCCCCGGCACGTAAGATTCAGACGAAATCTCTGAAAGTGCCTCGGTAGGTTTTGATAGGCCGCCTTTAAACGACTGGGTTAAACGTCCTAGAAATGTGGGGCGCTGTCCTTCATCTACAAAGGGAACGTTTGCGTGGTGCCCCCAAAAGGGTTCAAACATCGGTTCGAGGTCAACTGACGAATCAAATGCATACCAGCCCCGGCCACACTGTTCCCATTCGTAGAATTGCGCTGTGAGTTGTTCTGAAATTGAATTTGCCATACTAAGGGCTTTTCAGAACAAATTTACTTTTTAATATCAGGCATTCGCCGTTCAAATTCAGTTAAAGCCCTTACTCCCTTACTGGTTGTTAATTCGTCAATGGCTTCTAACATACCTGTATGAACGAAGCTTTTAAACATATAATCGGTATCAATCTGATAGTATGTTCTGCTTTCAATAAAGGATTTCAAGATTGTAATTGAGCCTAATAGCTTTCTAATTAAATCAGGTTTCTCGGCGTACCATGAGGAAATAAAAAAACCACTTCCAAATGGGGCGGCGCAAATATCATAGTGATATTCGCCTCGATTTACGTGAAGGTATTCGCGTTTAGTTCTCATTGTGCCATCTTCAAAATATTCAACGCGGGAGAATGATATTCCAGGTATCTCCCGTTTTTTAATGGCATCCTCACACGACTTATAGAATTCATCGGAAGAAAAATTAAGATTATCAAAACCTTTGTGCCAGGGGCGCTGACTATCTACTGAACGATTGATAAGGAAGAAAATTAAAAAAAAGATTGCGATGACGGTTATCCACAACATAGTGAAGGGGTTTATGGGTTATGAAATATGACAATGTCTTGATATGAAAATATGCTTTTTATCGAAAAATAGTTTTTTATAAAAGCATTGTGCGATACTATAAATTTGCTGCTCAATTTTGCAATTCATGATAGACTATAATTTGCTAATTCTCTCTCCTAACGAGTTTGAAAATATTTCAAGGGACCTTCTCCAAAAAAAACTATCTGTTTTTATTGAAAGCTTTACCACAGGCCGTGATGGCGGAATCGATTTTAGATATAGCAACCTTCAGAGTAAAGAAGTAATTATTCAGGCCAAACGTTATAAGGACTATTCTTCGTTGTTTAACCATTTAAAAGGTGAAGCTGAAAAAGTTAAAAAACTTAACCCCAATAGATATATACTAACAACAAGCGTTGGTTTAACACCCCAAAATAAAAAGAAAATAGAAACACTTTTTGCACCTTTTGTTATAAATACTGAAGACATATTAGGCAAAGAGGATCTTAATAATCTATTGTCCATACACAAAGAAATTGAACATAAATATTACAAGCTTTGGTTATCAAGCACCAATGTTTTAGAAAAAGTGCTACACAGTAAAATTTATAATCAGTCGGCTTTTGAATTAGAGGCCATAAAGGATGAGGTAAAGCTTTACGTTCAAAATGAAAGCTTTAATGAAGCTTTAAAAATTTTGAAGCAAAATAGATATGTGATTATATCGGGAATACCAGGTATTGGCAAAACCACTTTGGCTAGAATTTTGGCTATGACCTTATTATCAGGCGGGTTTGAGGACTTTGTTTTCTTAAATGATTCCATTGATGATGCTTATGAATTCTTTGCCGAAGGGAAAAAGCAGGTTTTCTTTTTCGATGACTTCTTGGGAACCAATTTTTTCGATAATGATAAAAGTTCCGGGGAGGATAGTAAAATCGTAAAATTTATATTGCAAATCAAGAAATCACCGGAGAAGTTATTAATTCTAACAACTAGGGAATACATCCTAAATCAAGCTAAGGTTTCTTTTGAGTCGTTTAATATCAGCAACATAGAAGTCGCAAAATGTATTTTGGATTTATCGTCCTATACCAATATTATTAAAGCACAAATAATTTACAATCATTTATTTTTTGCTGACGTTCCAATTGCTCATTTACAAGATTTGGTTAAGGACCAAAACTATGTGAAACTCGTCCATCATAGGAATTATAGTCCGAGAATTATTGAAACTATTATTAACCGAAAGATTTGGAACCATATTCCTGAAAACCAATTTGCAAAGGCACTTATTTCGTACTTCGATAATCCTGAAAGTGTGTGGCTCTATTCGTTTGAAAATTCACTAGATAAGTTTTCTCAATATTCGCTGCTCGTTTTATTAACGATGGGAACACCTGTTCTCATTGACGATTGGGAGAGTGCGATAAAAGAATTTCTAAAACTCAACAATTATAAATTTCTTATTGCTTTTGATTCCATAAAATTCAAAAGAGCTATAAAAGAGCTTGAGAATACATTTATTAGAACTCAAAAAGATCAGTACCATAAAGTGGCGGTTGAGTATCAAAATCCTTCGGTGCAAGATTTTCTTGTATACTATCTGAAAGACAAAGAGGATTTGATTAAATCGTTATTGGAAGGGAGTATCTTTACGGATCAATTTTACAGAATATTTACTACTGAAGAAATTAAGAACTTTAGCAACGATCGAAAGTTATTCTTAAATGAGAACCTTTTGAGCACAGCCATTAAAAGACTTGCTGAAATTTTTGATACCCTTAGGAGTTCGCGCGTAACACGACTCAAATATCTCGGGACAGAAAATATAACATGGTATCAAAGTAAGGACTATATATACGAGTTTATTAGTAGAATAAATTCAGAATTTTCCACAAAAAATGTTGAAGCAAGGGATTTAGTTTACAAAGAATTTCAAAAACGACTCAAGATGAAAAGCTTTTCATATTCTGAACAAAAAGGCTATATGCAGCTACTGTCTGAACTGGACAGGACTAAATTGGAATGCGATGAAGACCAAATAATAAAAGATTTTGTCGAAAATATGGTTTGGATTGACAATATAAAAGTCTTTGGAAGGATGAAGGAGATATTCCCCAAAGGTTTTTCTGTCATTAATCAAGATGAAAACTTCCGCATAAAGATTGAGGAAATTGTTACAAAGGAAGCAAAATCAGTTAAGAACCCCGATATTATTACTATGAAGGATGATATAGAATTGGTTGAAAATATGTTTGGTATTGACTTTTCTAATCAAAAGGATGAGCTTCATGAACTGGAAAAGAAATTTGACGAAACTAAATCGGATGTCGAAGATGAGGTTGAAGAGATAAATGCAATTGATGATGGGAACAAAGAGCTAAATGAGAGTCAAGTAATTGATGAGATTTTTAATAGTTTGGTTGATAAATAGTTTTATTAAGCAGACTTTAGGGTTAAGACGAGGTAAGTATTTCTTCAAGCTGGGCAAGGGACGTCCATTCAAGGCAATTCCTTGGAACTTCAGCTCTGTGGTCAATTAAAGCCGTTAATAAAATTTCAACTTGCGCGAATTTCTCTGGGTTGGAATCAATTGTTTTTAAGGCATTATAGGGTTTTTCACTATCAATTTGTTCCCCGAAATATGCTTTTTCAAAATTTGGTAGGGAGGCAAGTAATCTAACCACTGTTCCTACAGGTTTTGAGTTGACGGCATCTAGGATATTTTGATTGGTGGTCCATGCGCTGTTTGCTTGTTCTCCCTTTTTGGTAAGAATTTTTGGAGTATCGCTATCGTGGAGAACCGAATAATTTGAACCAAAATGATTGAGAACCTTTATCAAGGAAATGATGGTCGCTTTGCCCCGTGCGCGAATAATATGTATGTCTTTATATTTTTCAGTCTCTTGAGCAATGACATATTTAAATGCAGTATACTCCGTATCTCCCTCTACTATAATTGTTTTGCCGCCAAAAAAGAACTCAGCAACGTATGGGTCACAAAGGTTTAGTAATTTTAGGTTTCTTTTGTCATCATCGTCAAGGCGGACTTTATCTGGTTTAAAAACCGTGGTACCTTGAATTTCACCGGAAGTATTTTTTTCGACCCTTACTATAGTCGTATTGTTTCTGGAAAAATCTATAAAAATAGGTGAGTGGGTCGTTACCATTACTTGCCAATTTCCTGAATTAGGAAGTGCATATAAAACATTACATGAATCTCTTATAGCGTTCGGATGTAGACAAATTTCAGGTTCGTCAATTAAAAGTAAGTGTGGTCTAACCGGAGTCCCATCCTCCTTAATCTTTTGATTGTTCTCGGATATAAATTTTAATGCAGTCCACAATAAAGTTCGACGTGCACCGCTACCTTGCCTGTCTATTGTGCTCAGATAGCCGTCTTTAGGTCCCATTAAAAGTTGGGTATCTGCTTTAAACAGATTGATCGTTTTATCCAGATTATCTTCTGGTTTTGCGTCAAAGTCAATTTTGTAATTAGGGAATACTTTTTCGATAAGGGAGGTTAATTCCGAATTAATCTTATCAATTTGGCTTTGCGCATCATCAACGATTTTCCTCTGGATTTCTTTTACCTTATTTAGAAGCAATTTATAATCACTTTCCTCCTCCTCTGACGCTTTTAGGTTTTTTACTCTCTCCGTTAACACCTGCACCAATAAAGATTTGATGGCCTCTGCCTGTTCGGCTGGCGGGTCGAAAGCGCCCACTCTATGAGGTTCGGGCCTTCGGGAATTCGCAACATTCGGTGCGCCCCAGGGTACATTATCGCTCCATGCATTGGTTTCCACGTCCCATCCTTCTCTCTTGGGGTCTCCTTCATTAGCCCATACCCATCGTTCGCGTACCAGGCATTCACCATTTGGCAATATTGTAATCCATCGTTCACCGGGACTATTATCAAAAACAATAGTCTGAATTTCTATTTCAGGTAGATTTTCAGGATCAATTGTATTATGAGGAAAATCTTCTATTTTTAGTTTTGCCTTACCGGAGCCATGTGACATCACTATTTCATATGCTTTAAGGATGGAGCTTTTGCCAACATTATTAGCGCCAACTAAAACAACAATTTCATCTAAATCAATCTCCACAGGTTTTTTGCCTATGCATCTGAAATTTTTTACTATAAGTTTTGTCAGCCTCGGACGCTGGACAAGAGGGTCTTCTGAAACTAGGGATATTTCCTTAATTGGAGCACTTTTTTTGGCCATATAGATAACTATTTTTTATGATAATAAACCTTGTTGCTTTCTCTTAATGCCAGTTACTCATCCAATTCTAAAATATTTTCTGCTGCACCAATTTGTTTTAAATCGGGGATTGAACTACCGGCAATCCCTTTGATTGAGCCTATAAAATGGTTGGTATTAAGTAAAACTTTTTCAAGTTGCTTTTCTCTTTCCTTCCATATCCTTTCCATTGCTCGTTTTTCCTTCACATAACTATCCTGTAAACTTGTAAATCCTTCAATGATTGCACCAATTTGCAATTTGAACTCATTGCTCACCAAGTAATCATAGAGCATTTGCATTTTTTCTCCTTTATTGGTTTGCGAGGCAAACGCTTCGCTAATTCTTAATAGGCTTTCACGAAGCACTGTCACCAATCCTTTAAAGTCATTAAAAGAACAAATCCACACACCATCAATTTGAGTTATTCCATCAGATCCATCAGGCATAGCCTCGGTAACAATTACATACACAGCAGCCTTTACTAAGCCGGCATCCTTTTTCAATTTAGCGACCCAATCATTACTGAAAGCCTTAGTTCTCTTGCTTTCATATAGAATTTTACCGCACTCAGCACCAAGTTTATTTCTTACAGTATGAATCACATCTGCTCCTCTAATACCTTTGGCAACTTCTTCGATCAAATCGAAGGGGAAAAGACTTGTTAAGATTTCTTCCAACGCCAATTCCTGAACTTCTCCTTGCAATTGCATGGAACCTTGCTCTGCCTTGCGTTTCATTTCCTCCATTTGCCCCTTCATGCCACTAATTACCTCTTGAAGCTCTTTCAGCTTTAATTCGTTTTTTTCTGCTTCGCGTTTGCTGATGTTTAAGGTTTCTTCTTTAAGCTGCTGGGTCATTTTCTGCTCAAACTCCAATTCAATATTTTGCTTTTGTTCTTCAAGCTTCCTTTTAAGCTGCTCATTCTCAACCCTCGCTTGCTTTAATTCACGTATCTCCTTTTTCGCCTCAGTCGTTTCCTCGGATAAGGTTTTAAGCCGCCCTTCGAATTCCTGTTCTATTTGTTTTTTGATTTCCTTAGACTTCTTCTCGGACTCAACTTTCAACTTTGTTTCAACCAGTTGATCTACTTCGGTCAGCTTTTGTTTTAGTTCTTGTTCCTTTTGAATCAGGAAATTTTCTTTGTTCTTATATCCGCCTTCAATTTCCGAGATCTTAGTATTCAGCTCTTGGCGATATTTTTCCTCAATCTGGTGGGCCAGGACTTCTTCAACGTTGAATTCGTGTCCACATTTGGGACAGGAAATTTTAGTAGTGTCTTGTATCATAAAATATTCATTAGTAATTCAAATTTACCATTTCAGCCATTTTTCACTGAACAATCTTTCTTGTGTTCCGTTTGCTGGCATAGGAAAGTAAGTCCTTACGCTCTTAAGTTGCAAGGGCATCGGTCAATTTAATACGGACCTAAAAATCTTTCCCCATTAAAATGGATTAAATGCGAAGGTGCATCTGCACACCAAACCTCCGTTTCCCAAGAAATTATAGGTAAATACTTTGCTAATGCTGAGCGCGACGGAAAAGCGGTCACGTAAACAAGAGGTGCTTTGGAGTGTTTAAAAAGTTTTGAAAGTTCCGCATGGCGTTTGCCGTCAACCGGTCCGCTGCTGGTCACCGATTCTATAAGTAAAAGCCACTTTTTTTCTTTGAAATAGAGAACTACGTCAGGCATTTTTCCATGTTGATCAATCGTAACTCCCAAAGAGTTAAGAAGTTGCTCATCAAAATAACCCATTTTTGCGCCGGTATCTCCAACATATACTAGGTCTGAACCCGGAGCAAAACGAGCTGCGAACTGTTCAACTATTTGTCTTATTAATTCACTGTGCTCTCCTGGACTAATCAGAATTTGCTTACCGTCTGCAATTTTCACCGGTAGCATTTGCATTTCTCTATCCATCGCATACCGATTGGCAAGCGATTTATAATCGGTCAAATAATTTGAAAATGATTTTTCCCATTTACGAGTGCCATAGGTTTTAAGAACCTCAAAAAGGGCCGGTTCAATCTGATATACGGTTTTGGGACTGTTTATAGATCGTGCGGGGCTATCAGGGTTTAATAAACTGACACCGGCGTCCACGAGCTGATGCAAAGAATGTTTTCTAACCGATTCCCGCGTGTTAGGTTGGTAGTCAACTTTGTAATGATCTCTTGCGAAATCCATAATTGGAGTTGTTCCGACAAGTGGATTTTCAGATTGCGACCATTTCTTCTCCTCTGTAAGGTTAAGCAATGCTAACAGACAAAGTGCCGTACGGCTATTATGCTGCGCTTTTGGCAACCCTAATTGTTTTAAAATATCGAGCGCCTCATCAATTTTGCTCATAGTAATTTCTTTATTCTAACATCCAATACGGATTGCTCAAAATCGTTCAATTCTTTAGCCCACTTTCCCAACTGAATTAATACATCTCGACTTGGGTATTTCATTTGCTTTAAGTCGGTAGCGTTTACTTGAGTGTGCCCGTTGAAGCTGCGGAAATGCGTATCAACATAGCTTGAATTGAGAAATGCCGCTAAACCGAATGCAAGGTCCTCAGATATTCCTGCTTTACCCGAATGAAACACATTTAAATGATTTTCTATGCCGATATAGTCAAAATCAAGTTTTCGAGGATTAATGACTCTGGCTACAATGCGCTGCTTTTCTTCCTTTGACGAAAAGCGTTTAACTATGGTGTAAAAGCCTTTAGGGTAGAGCATTTTTTGCGTCTCCTCAATTCTAGCGATGGCATTGGGCTTTTTACTCTCTTTGGGCCATTGGATTTCTTTACAGTTAAAATGGGTTGGATAAATTAATGGAACGTATCCCTCCAAAGGCTCTTTGGAAAGATATTCTTTACTTCTAAAATCCACTACAGGGCCTGTGGAAACTTCCAGTGATAAGTTGCTAAGAGTGTATATAATAGACTTGGAATTTTCTAAATGATTTTTTCCGACATTCGGAATATGAATAAATAATTCCGGGTCTCTCGGTTTAATAATTTGACCATAGGAATAGGTGTTTAGTGTTAAATCATTTAAGCTTTCATCTGTTGATCGGGAAATGACAACCTTGCCCTGTTTCGCTCCTTTAATAATGTGAATGATAATATTCTCTTGCAAAACACTATCCTCTTTGAAAGCTTGGTTTCGGGAATCAAATAAATGAATGCGTTTTATCGCTGCGTCCCTAATAATTAACTCTCTAAATGATTTATAGTAATTGCCATTGCAGAAGCTTCTTGGGATTATTGCAACTAACTCGCCCTGGTCTTTTAATAACATCAGAGATAGTGCTACGAAAGCAGAATATAGATTGACAGTTTCAATTCCCACTGAGCGCAATTGAATTCTATGTAATGACTCGCTATTAATCTTCTTGTAAGGAGGATTCAAAATCGCATGGGTGTAGTTGTCTTGAAAACCTAGATTACCAAAGGATGTTGTATCTTCAATGAAATCTCGTGTTATTAAATGAGCGGCAAAGGAAATACCGGCTCTTGAAAAGGCAGATTTGTAGTAAGCCAAGTTTTCCGTCAAATATCCGGTCAAAACAGGGTCAATTTCATAAGCAGTAACTTCTATGTTCTTTTTCCCTTTCTCGTGGATGAATCTTTCTAAGAAAGCTGCAGTCAAAGATCCTACTCCGGCTCCTGCATCAAGTAAATGAATTTTGTTCGAATTAACATCTTCAAACATAGATGCAATGAATTTCGCCACTTTTGCAGGAGTCATAAATTGACCTAATGAAGAACGCTTGCTTTGGTCAAGCTGCTCAGTGGCTTTCTGTTTAATGGCGTCAATTGTCGTAAGCATATCGTATGAATACAAGTATACACCATAAATACCTATACCTTTAGAATTTTAATTAACAACATGTCTTTTAATGTTCTATCTTTTATGACTTTATAAGACAAGATTTCGTCTAAAGCCTTAACTATAGGATAGTAATAGCACTAAAAGGCTGGCTTGGCGTTCCTTCAATCATTAGCTTTAAGTAAATCGAGCGATTGGGAAGGTTTATAAAGTCCTCCAAACCAAAAACGGGAAACATTTCTTTCGTTAAGCATTGGGCATCCTCCGTCCCTACACGGAAGGAAATAAGAGTACCGGCATTGCCTAAAATCGCATGCCTGATTTCATCGTCCAACTGGTGCATATACTGATGCGCCAAAATCATACCGACTTTGAATTTCCGCAACTCAGAAAACATATTGACCAGCGAAAGGGTAGTGAAATTGTGGAACTCGTCCATATACACCATGAAGGGAACACGCTCTTCTTCCTCTGTATCTACCCGGCTGAATGATGCCGAACTTATAGAGCTAACAAGCAATGCACCAAGAATATGCGCCACATCTTCACCAACAAATCCCTTTGAAAGATTGACCAAGAGTATCTTTTTTTGATCCATTACTTTGCGAAGTGATATTTCGTCCTGGTTTTCAATAAGCACCCGTTTTAAGACAGGGTGGGCCAACATGCCACCTACCTTATTAAGCACCGGCAATAGATCATACTTGTTATATTCCGGAAACTCCTTTCTCCAAAACGCTTTTACATCATCGTTTTTGATGGCCGCGAAAGCTTGGTTTCTGAAACTCTTGTCCAATAGCAATTTTGGAATGTCGCCAATGGTGGCTTGTTTTTGGTCTAACAAAGTCAAAATGCAATACCGTAAAATATGTTCAAGTTTAACTCCCCAGGCATCGTCCCAAAGTTTTTTAAACACTTCTAGTATTCCCGATGCCACCAAAGAGCGCTTTTCATAAGATACTTTTTTAAAGGGATTGTATTTGAACTTGAGTGATATATCGGGGACATTGAAATACATAACATCCTCTTTTCGTTCCGCAGGAATGGCGCTCATAACGTCTTGCACCAAATCTCCATGAGGGTCAAGAAGACATACGCCACGACCGGCGGCAATATCCTGTTTCAGCATTGTCTTTAACAACGTGGATTTTCCAGTCCCTGTTTTGCCGATAATGTAGGTATGCATTAATCTGTCTTCCTGGCGAATGCCAAAAAGCGTTCCGTGATTTCGGTAATTGAGTTTTGCGAAATACGTAATATCTGAATTCATCTCTCAATTATTGCAGAACATATCGAATAAGATAGGAGCCAATCATCGTTGGAATTGGCAGCCTTTGGCTACTAGTGCACTAAGTGGGTTGGAGATATGATACTTCAATGCAACCACTTAATGAGCACTTCAACAATTATATAAACGAATGCCAGTTTGTGAGAAGGCTGCGACCCGAAACGATTCGAAGTTCAAAATATTCTTTCGCCCATTTTATTAGAATAGTGCCGGAAGTTTCCACTTTGGCAGACATTTCTCCTAATATGGTAACTGTTTTCTTTAAACGGTTACAAACTCGAGAAAGGATAATCGGGAAATGTCAAAAAAAAGTTGGTATTAAAGACTCAACTGTAACTTGCTATGCTGGGAAATTGAAATCATTTTTTAAATGGCTGTATGAGAGAAAACTTATATCTTCAAATCCATTTGATAATTTATACCTTCCAAAACCTACCTATAATGACAGCCGTGCACTTAACGGAGAACAAATAAAGCAAATTATGGGAGCGATTGCCCAAGGGTCAACAAACCCATTTCTTTTAAAAAGAGATATGGCAATTGTAGGAATACTAACTTTTTGCGGGTTACGTAAAAACGAATTGATTTCGTTAGAAATTCGAGACATTGATTTGTTTGATGGTTTTATCACTGTTCGAGCCGAAACCTCTAAATCGAAAAAGACGCGCAAACTTCCAATTAATCCACATCTTAAATTGTATCTCTGCGAATATCTACTTGAACGAAAAAGACGCGGGTGTAAAACCTCTTATTTATTTGTTTCAAATGGGTTAGACCATCGGCTTACTACTGCGGGGTTAAAGCATTGGGTAGACCGTATAAATAGACGTTCGGGTATAAAATTTCATCTTCATCGTTTCAGGCATACGTTTGCAACCAACCTTGCCATGCAGGATGTTGGAGCCATAAAAATTCAAAAACTTATGGGACATACGGATATAAAAATGACTCAAACATATTTGAGATCGGTTTCAACCGAGGATTTGCGGGAAGATGTTAGCAAACTGTCCTTTGAAAATTTGGCTTAGTACGCTACAATGCCCATTGGTCCTGTCGCATTAAAAATTAAACATCCATACTGTGTTTTTGAGTTTTGCCAGTAAGTAAACGGACCCTGGCAACAATACTGATACTGTAAGCCAAAACCTAATTCTGTCCTTTGTTTACAACGCTTTATAAAGAATAGGCTGCGGGATGTTTATTATCTATAAACAGGCCTATCCTAAATTACAATAATAGTGTTATGTATCAAAGGCAAAATTTGAAAAAATAGATTTATGAGGCCTGTTCTCGCACAAAACAGGGCATTGCCTTAATAAAAAAATCATTGCGATTGCAAAGTCAGATTGTAGGCTGGTCATGGATTCAATCCTGGCCAAAGGCTTAAACAATACAGTTTGGATTCTTATATCATTTATGGATATAGAATTATTGGCACGTAAGTTTTACGATTATTCGACCCACATGCGAGGTTATTCGACTGGAACTATTCAACGGTATCGCCACATTATTAACTTCTATTGCCGCTTCTCACAATTGAAAAATATTGAAGACATTACCGACAAAAGCCTACGGGAGCTATTTGTTAACGGGAGAACACAAAGAAATTGGCGTGTCAACACTTTCATTGTTTATTATAGATCCTTAAGTGTCTTTTTTGATTGGTGTATAGATAACCACTACTTGCCCCAAAATCCTATTAAGGGAATCGAATTGCCAAAGATTGAAAAACGATTACCGGTAAAATTAAATAAACAGAACGCTATGAAACTTCTTGACATCGTATCTAACTATCCATATAACTACAGTTATCTGCGGTATCGAAATCATGCAATTTTCTCAATGTTCATTTTCGCTGGATTACGCAAAAATGAACTTGTAAAGCTCAGGTTGACTGACGTGGATATAGCCAACTTGACGATTTTTGTAAATCAAGGGAAAGGAAATAAAGATCGAATAATACCCATGAGTTATACGCTTGCAGAGAGTCTGAAACGCTACATGGAAGAACGTAAGAGGTTAGGTAAGACATGTCCACAATTCTTTGCGTCTGTTAATCTCAACGTTGGCATTACAGATAGTGGATTAAAAAGGCTGGTGGAAAAAATGGTCAAAACATCAGGGCTGAATTTTACCATTCATAAGTTACGTCATACATTCGCAACACTCATGCTTGAAGGAGGATGCGATATATACAGCCTTTCTAGAATGATGGGACATAGCGATATTAAAACCACTACAATATATTTATCGGCAAGTGTTGAGCACTTGCGAAATCAAATAGGGAAGCATCCGCTAAATGATTTATAAAAACATCCCTATTACAGCCAACAAAAAATGTAGATTTCTTCATGTCAAAGGTGGGCTACTCTTTCTGGCCTAAAAAGAAAGAGTAGCTTTTTCTTTGAACAATGGATAAATCATTTTTTGTTTAGCTCTTACTCAAAAGGACAGGTTACCACGGGAAAAATTTGCCAAAAACGGCAATTTTTGTCTCCTACTTTCATCTAACGCATTCACATATCATTGAAGCATATCAAGTAATGGCTCCGGCCTTTTTTTTATTATGCCCAATGACAAAAATTACCTCCGCGCATTTCGAAAGCGAACTGCAATCACGCAATCGGACGTTGGTTTCCTCATGAATCAACCCGATACTATCAGCATTTGCCGGTATGAACAAGGGGAGCGCAAACCGCCAATGGAAATGATCCTGCTATATCACCTTCTCTTCGATGTTCCCGTCCACACGCTTTTCGAGATACAAAAGGACAATCTCAATGAAGATGTGATTGTTCGGATTGAGCAGTTAATAAACAACCTCAAACTGCGGGAACCAAGTCAAAGGGTAAACAGTCGGATAGCCTTTCTTACTTCTGTTCTTGCCCGGTTATCCGCGTAAATTGTTATGAAAAAAGAGCATGTCATCATTTTATCGCTATATCCAAACGCCCGTGGATTGGGATATGTGTGCCTTGAAAGCCCTCAGATTTTGAAAGAGTCCGGTGTGCTTACCATTCGCCCCATTTTCAACGGCAAGGTTTTAGAGCGCATTATCAAGTTCGTAAATTTCTTCAAGCCCGAAATTATCGTGGTCAAGGATTATGGTAGCGGACATTCCAGGCAAAGCAAACGAGGGGCGGCCCTTGTTGAATCAATTACAAAATATGCAGAAGAAATAAAGGTTCCTGTGTACCGGTATACGCGACAGCAAATGAGGGATGTGTTTGAGCAATTCGGAGCAACGTCGAAATATGAGATAGCCAAGAAAATAGTTTCATGGTTTCCGAAACTTGAAGCCCATACGCCAAAAATCAGAAAGCCCTGGATGGCCGAAGATTACTACATGGGGGAGTTCGATGCTATTGCCCTGGCCGTTACGCACCAATATCTCACGGAATGATTCCCTGGAACTAAGTATGGCTACCATTGACAGGCAAATGAATATGTGATAGGATGCGCCTGTATGGATCACCAAATACCCAACTCGCTCAGGTTTTACCGCAAACGCGCCGGACTTACGCAACAGGAGGTAGCGCAGATTCTTGGCCTCGGCAAACGGGGAGATGACAGTATCATGCGATGGGAAAAGGGGTACCGCTTACCTAACGTCATAAACTGGTTCAAGCTAAGCATTCTATACAAAGTATCGCCGGAAGAACTCTACACGGAATTTTTCAAGGAAATGGGAAAGGACTTCGCTAAGAAAGTAAAGCGCAAGAAAAGTGGTAAATGAAAAATGTGTGGTACAATGAAAACACGGCAAAAGCCGTGTTTTTCACTATCTGAATTGTCGCATCGCAGGAATGCGGTGTGCGTATTTTTTACGGAACTGAATTTTGTCACTAATCACTCATCCACTTTCCTTATTATGGGAAATGAGCGTAAAAAACATATTCCAAACTTATTGCGAAAGCACCGAAAGATTGTTGGCTACCGGCAAAGCGAGGTTGCGGAGATACTCGACCTCAAAAGCACCAACAGAATTTCGAGGTGGGAAAAGGGGATGGCTGCGCCTGGCCTCCTCAACCTTTTGAAGTTGAGCATTATTTATTCAACCCTGTGCGACCAACTATATCAGGATTTGATGAGTGAACTTCGCAAAGAGATTATAGAGAAAAAAGAGAACGTGCTTGGCAAACGCAAAAAGAAGCGCTAACCGGATTGCCGGATTTGAAATGCAAAAACCGGCTATAAATGGCAATTTCTGTCTACTTGAACGCACCGGTATAACATGAGAAGATTTTTCATAAAGCAACTCTTTATGAAAAACGAAACAGAAACATTTGAAAAAATAATCCATCGGTTTCAATACCACTACGACACCCGAACTGTCTTTGATGACTTCCTTACCATGACCTTGTGCTCATTTTCCTATAATCCGGCAATCGGCAAATCCCATGACGAAGACTTGTATATGGAGACGATTGAAAAATACAAGAACGATAAGCTGCGGCTTGAGTTTCCTAAACTGCTTGCTTGCCTGACTAACGAAATGACGGACAGAATGGAGAGTGATACCGGGTATGATGTCTTAGGTGAATTTTATGAGCAAAACATCAGCCGTAAAGGTTCGGGGCAGTTCTTTACGCCCTGGCATATCTGCACATTTATGGCAAAAATGACCTATGACGCAAGTTCAAAGGAGGGTCTTGATAGGCCGTTACGCATTCTTGAACCCGCTTGCGGCAGCGGCAGAATGCTTATGGCAATGCTGAAAGAAGCTGGCCCATACCACGAATACTATGCTATTGATCTTGACCAAATCTGCGTCAAAATGACTGCGCTTAATCTCTTTCTGAGCGGGTTGTTCCGGTCTGAAATCATGTGTGCAAACGCCCTTATGCCCGAAGATTTTAGGGTAAGCTACCGGACATCGTTTTTGCCCTTTGGTGTGTTTCGTGTGAAAGAGAGGGAACAATCGCCGCTTTGGCATCTACTCAAAAACTCATGGAACTATTCAAAGAAAAAAGAGGAAGCAAAACCTCCACCGGACTTTGACGGAAAACAAGTTCAACAAGGGAATCAGCTAACAATCTTTTAAGGCAGTCGAAAGGCTGTCTTATTTTTTTAAACTGTTTTGAACTAATCTTTAGATACCTGAGACTTGACTCTTACGATAATGGACATTACAACATAAAATACTCTACCATAAAACTTGCATTATGTACAGGGTTAAGATATGATGGGGGAATTAAAGGTAATTGCAGAAAATAGCATGAGAGAATAAAAAGTCGCCAAAAGGTAATTTCTGAAGTTTATCAGCAATAACATAGATAAATATGTACCTCTATAAGAAAATAACCAAATCAAGAAATATTACTTATTATGTAGGACAAAATAACGCAAACAGTAAAGATATGTTTGTGTTAGCCGATTTGAGTAAGATTAAAAAAGATGCTTATGAAGAGGTTGTTGCGTGGGCAAATAAAAAATCAAAAGAAATTATTTGGAACGAAGATTTTGAAAATGTAATTGATAAGAATCTCATCAAAAATTTTATTGTGCAATTGTAGTAGTTTGATTGCCTTTATTTCTTCTCCGTCTCGTACATCCCGTTGCCGATGCCCTCTATTCCGTCCAGAAATTTTTTAAAGCTGGAAACCAGCAGCGCCTTTGCGCCTTGCATTAGAAGGTCAATCAGTTTCTTGAGGACTTCGGGTTTTACCTTCTTTCCGCCCGGACCTGTTATGTTTCTACCCTCTGAGGTTTTGCCTGTCGCAATGATGGTGTCGATCTCGGATTTCGGAAGCGTGTTCAGCATGGCCAATATGTCGTTCATCTCCTTGCCTTCTTCTGTGATCCGCTTCTCTTCTTTCAGGCGCTCAATTTCAGTCCGAACGTCATCAATGGCCTTCTGGCTAGGGTAGGATTCTTCTTTCTGAGGCATGCCTAAATCTCTGCGGAGAGCTTCCATCTTAGCTTTCCAGTCTTCATATGCCTTTACTTTTTCGGACAGTTGCCCTTCCGCCACCTTTGTTTTGGAATCAATGTTTTGCAGCTCACCGTTGAAATCCATCGGCTTTTCTTCCGGGCTGTTCGGTTCGGCGCTAAGCTGTTCAAGCTTTGCTTCGGCCTTTTTGAGCTCCTCCTCTTGGATTGGGGCTGACTGGGCAGCTATTCTTTCCATGGGTATATAGTATCAATGTATGCTCAAAAACACCAGCATCAGCCATTTTACCGGTTATTTGGGGTGTTAGAAATGCCCTTGTTGCACAATCTATGGTGGTTATATTTGCCGCTAACACATGAGCGATAAAAAAGGGATTGTTTCGGTTGCCGCTAAACACATTGAAACCGGTATAAAAAAATACAAAGGGGAGCCGGATACCCGATTAAACACCCTAATTAGCAGTGCCGGGTTTAATTACACTTCATACGTCTTTAATGATGGTCGGATTCTACTGGTGCTTCCTGATAATGTTGGTGCCTTTCTATACGCCGACAAAGAAACTGTTTTTAAGGCGTTGGATTTACAAAGATAGGTTTTAGTCCAATTCCGGTTATTGCCAAAACGGCAACTTTTGTCTCCTACTTTTCATTCCACCCAAAGCATACACTTCAAAGAAATATTCTTTGACAAAAACCCGTATGCTATGGAAACAATCATTACCAGCGATGTATATGACATCGTTACAAATCTCATTATCCAAAAACTTGAGCAAGGTATTATTCCCTGGAAGCAACCGTGGAGAGATACCGGCCCACCGCGAAATTTAATAACTCAGCGCCCATATCGCGGTTTGAACCTAATGCTTCTATCAACTCTCGGCTATCCCGAAAACGAATTTCTCACTTTCAAGCAAGTCCAAGATTTAGGCGGCAGAGTAAAGAAAGGGGAGAAAGCCAATTTGGTTATTATGTGGGTCTGGCTTGATGAAGATGAAACCAAGCGAATGCAAGATGTTAAAGGGCGAAAACGTCCTTTGCTCCGCTATTACCATGTTTTCAACGTAACGCAATGCACCGGGCTACCTGCAAGGGCTGTGCAACTTGAAGCCAAACCAAATGACCCGATTGAAAAATGCGAAGGAATTGTAGCTGGTATGCCTAACCGGCCGAAGATATTGCATAACGAGAATGAGGCATACTATCAAATCTGGGCCGACTACATCAACATGCCGAAGATGGAAATGTTCGAATCAAGCCAGGCGTATTACGCAACGCTCTTTCACGAACTGATTCACTCCACCGGCTATGAAGGTCGTCTGAATCGAAAAGAACTGATGGACATGACAAAGTTTGGTTCTGAATCCTACTCCATTGAAGAACTGACTGCTGAAATTGGCTCGTGCTATCTTACTTCCTACGCCGGTATTGCTATGAATGGATTGACTAATAGTGTGGCATATCTGCAAGGCTGGCTTGATCGGCTCAAGAATGACAAGCGGCTCATCGTTTATGCAAGTGCCCACGCGCAAAAGGCGGTTGACTATATTCTCAACGTCAAGCATGAGGATAACGAAGTTGTTTCTCACCTGGAAAATGTAGCTGTATGAGTGTTAGCAAAAAACGCACTTTGACAGTGTACTACGGGTATCATGGCAGGTCGTATAAACGGCATCCGGTTATTAGGTTAGCCGGTAAATATCTTTCACTATTGGATTTCAAAGTTGGCGACAAAATTGAAATCACCCTGGAACCGAATCTTATCTTGATAAACAAACTACAACAAGAACAAATCAAAGCCTGAGTTTATACTTGGGCTTTTTCTATTTTCTCTTTCTTCATTACGCAAAGATTATTTCTTCTTTCCTTTCGGCAGCGGGAACTTTACCAATTCCTCAAGCGGTATTTCCAGTCCAAGTGCAAGCGAAACGAGCACATCAAAGGTAGTACCATCCCCATTCTCAATTCTCACGATGGTCTTTCGTGCTAAATCTGAAAGATCAGCCAATTCTTGTTGGCTCAAATGACGCTCCTCCCGTAATCTCCTCAAATGAACACCGAATGCCCTGATACTTTCTGGATTTTTCACCTATCAAAGGTCAGGGTAGATGAAAAATTGTATGGGACACTTTTGTCCCAAGTTTTTATATCTTAGCCTTATAAAACCTTCAGTTATATCAGAGAATCGCCGAAAAGCTGTAATAATAGAGTAGGCACAAACAAAAAGTAAACCCATATGAAAAAGTTCACCCTCCTTGTATTCTTCGTTTTGCCCTTTTTTGTATTCTCCCAAAACATTCAATGGCTTAAAACAGTAGGCGACATTAAAACTGATTACGGCCAGTTCGTTCGAACGGATTCTGCTGGTAACATTTATGTTGCCGGAATCGGTACCGGCACCGACAATTTCGGACACGACACATTGAATTCAGCAAATCCATACACATTCGTTGCTAAGTATGACAGCAATGGGAATAACCTTTGGGCGGTGCAATATGCATACCCGCTTGCTAATCCTTTCACGATCTATGACTTTCAGATAAACTCGTTTGGCGAAGCATATATGGCCGGTTATCAGCTATATGGGGGAGAGGAATTCGGACAAATAGTGAAAGTAAATAGTAACGGAACCCTAGGCTTTCAATTCCAGGTACCTGAACCTTCAAACATCAATACAATGGACTTTGATTCACATAACAATTACCGGATAGTTGGGGACTATAATGGCACTCCTCAAGGCTTTTTTGCAGTTTTCAATTCTGCCGACAGTAATTTATGGAACTTGAACTTTGCAACAAGTATCACAACGAACGGAGTAAATTCGGTAGGACGGATTACGCCTGATAATGGGTTTTTGCTGACCAGTGCATTTGCTGATACTGAAACTATAAGCGACATATATGGCAATGGCATATTGTTGCAAACATCGGACGAACTGAGCACAGACCGGTTTGTGGCAAAATATGACAGCACCGGGCATCTTCTTTGGGCTAAAGGTTACAGTGATAACATTCCCGCCATTCAAATGACGGTTAACAAAGATTCCGGCGACTTCTACCTTTTAGAGCAAGATAACAATGAAAAAGATTATTTAAGTCATTTTGATGCACAGGGCAACGAGGGTTGGACTAACAGCCAAATCGGCTCTGGTAGTGTTGGAACATGGCGACCCCATGATTTGATAATACATGATAATAGCCTGTATTTTATTGGAGGTGGCGAAGTTATTACTTATACTGCAACATTAGGCGTGTTTAAGTTTAACAGGTACGATTTGGAGGGAAATCTAACTGGCAGTATGCCCAATCCATACGAGAGCGGAAATCCTTTGTCTTTAATTGGCGGTGGAGTAGCTTTCATCGGGAATAGTATGGTTTTAGCTGGCGGCTTTACCGGTTCAGGTACTTGGGGAAATCAGACCATCACTGGCGACGGCACTGACTTCTCAAATATTTTTGTCGCTAAAATGAATGAAAGTAACCTGAACCCCGCTACTTCGATTACCGCTCTCACAAGCGTTGATTTCTCGGTCTATCCGAATCCTTCAAGTGGCGAATTTTTCTTGCGGTGTGAAAGCATAACAAATACCGAAGCGCAAATCATTGTTACCAATATGCTTGGCGAGAATGTGTATCGGAAATCATTTTTAGCCACTGATGGCGCCCTTACAAGCCAAATTAATATTGGCAATGTCGCACCTGGATTGTATTTAGTAACACTTATTTCGGAGGGCAAAATGGTCAATCAGAAAGTAGTCGTTAACTAAATGATATATCTTTACTAATACAAACTCTGACAGGGCCTAAAATAATTGCCAATATTTAGAAACTGAAAATATACATGAGAAATGGCACTTTGGTATCCGCAAAAACTTAATTATAACGAATTTACACAGGCTGAAAAGTTAAAGCAAATAAGCGATAACACGAGGGATACAGTAATAGGGCTAGATGGTATATTATCTCAGTTAGCGGTAATAGCTCATAAACTCGAAGAACCCTTAGGTGGTCAGGTTTTAGAGTTATACAATAAGGGATGTCTGTGGCAGAAAAGAGGGGCTTTCCAATCTGCAATTAATTGGTTTGAAAGGGCTATAAAATTAGATGATGATTCATTTCTCTGCCATTATAGATTGGGAGTTTTAAGACTTGCGGGAGATAATGAATACGGTAGTGTAATTGACGTTGATAAGGCAAATAAAGAATTAGTCCGGGCTTCTATATTGGCTCAGCAAATGAGTACAACGAATTCCGAAATCATCCCTGTCCTTGCCAATTGCCTTTTACTCACTTCAGAATCATTTTATCGTAAGGTTTCTTATGAAGATATCCCCAACGATCCCAACTTAAAGGAAGCAATTAACTATGCAAATAAAGCCATTAATAATAATCCAAATATTTCTATGGCCCATTATTATCTTGCCAGATACTATAGTTTGCTTAAGGAAACGAGTCGGTTAGAGTCCAATTTAAAGTGTGCGATAGAAATGGATGCACGTTGCTTGGAATTATGTAAGACAGATCACGCCTTTGATGCCAATAGGGAATTGGTTGAGCAACTAATAATTAATCTTACGAACGAAGCGAAAAGGATATCTGACTTGGCTTTGGAACACTCACTGCAACTTATTAGCTATTTAGAGAACTATAAAATAACTAAAACTGCGTTCAACTTTAAAGTCAAAAACCTCAAGGACAGATATTTTGAAGCAGCCAAGGCAGATACATATCAGGGCTACCTTTCAATTTTAAATATTCTAAGTGCGATCAATCTTGAAGCTGAGGACTTAAAGAATTGGGGAAGAATTTTAGCCCGGACTGAAAATTTTGGGAAACAGAAGATGAGCTTTCGAACAAAAGTGTTCTTGATTTGTTTATGCATTTTACCAATTTTATTTATTATATATATTATACTATTTGCTGGCAATCATGCTTGGTAGAGTAAAAAATATCTTTCCTTTTTTAAGGATTTATGTTCAGCAGTTCGCGTAAAGCGTCAATTCTCTTTTTTAACCCGTCAGAGAAAAAGGGGTTTTCAGCGATTTTGTCCTTAAAGTACGTTCTATTTAGTTCTTCAAACCACATTTTTGCAGCAATTAAATCACCCGTTTTTATATCACGGTCACAAACATCAAGGTTAGCCTCGTAAATTTGTATAGACTTCCTTTGGCTTTTTTCTAATTCATTTTTTTGAATTTTATCGACATCATACTCTTCAAGTATTTTGCCCAGTTTTAGTTGCAGGTTTTTTATTTCAGCCTGAATCAGTTCTAACTCATCTTTTACAATGGAATCTTTGCACCGGTCGAATTTTTCCAGAGTAGCAAAATACCACGATGCTGCCATTAAAGGATCGGTGGTTTTAGATACTGCTGCCAGCTGTGCCTTTTCCAAGCAACTTCTAACTGCAATTTTTGCCCCATCCTGTCTTAGCTTTGCAACTCTATAATCCAGGTTTTCAATACTCGACAAATCAAGGCCTGACGATTTTGCTTCCTCAATGGTTTTTATCAGGTAATCAACCTCCATATTAGATATGGTGAATCTGTATTTATATATATCCTCTTCTGTTCCGTTTAGAATGATTGAAACTAAAGCGATAGCAGGGCTTTGTTCATTTGGAAGATGTTTCTCTTGCGGAGGGGAAGTTGGAAATTTGGGTTCCATAGGGATATTGTAACCCTATCTAAAAAAAAGGCAACTGTGTGAAAGGGCCGTTATATCACGCATTTATTGAGTTAGCTAGTTTTACAGTCTGAAATATACATTTGAGATAAATGCATCAACAAATTTAATATATAATGATAAACAGTAATATATCAAATATCGCCATTTTTGCCGCTTCCAATTTGAATTTAGGAATCGTGCTACCTAATGACCGAATTGAAAATATAATTACTTGCGAGTCTTCTTTTCTGGTTGTTTGAAAGAAGCTAAAATGCCTTCAATAGGGACCTTCAAAATTTTAGATAATTGAATAAGATTTTTTGTTGTAGGAATAGTTTTCCCATTATACCAGTGATACACTGCTTGATGTGAAACTCCAAGCTTTTCAGCAATTTGATATTTGGTCATGTGATTATAGTAAATAGCATTGCGGTTAAAGTATAACTCAATTCGATAGAGTACGCTAAAAAGGTAAAGGCATTTGCCTTTACCTTTAAATACTTCTACTTCATCAAATCTTCCTTGTGCGCCGCTATAAATTTCTTCATAGTTTCATGTGTGTTTAAGTCTTTGACAAACTGGTTCAACTGTTTGGCCAATCGAAACGCTATAGCTTTTTCGCCTTCTGATATGATAATTCCTTCCTGGACATACATATCATATTCAGTAAGCAATTCTTCAAGTTTCTCGTTTAATTTTTCCATACATTTTTTCAGTTAATTCTGTGAGAGCGACTACTCTCATACGTATAGTATAGCAAGTGGGGCTTGCATATGCAAGCCCCACTTGCTATAC
>Ga0182013_10001527_pt1 | contig 31662 bp, 31 predicted proteins | sample 612S2MmetaG_FD_120487 | JGI IMG/M metagenome (GOLD analysis project Ga0182013, IMG submission 120487) | Permafrost microbial communities from Stordalen Mire, Sweden - 612S2M metaG | ecosystem: Environmental > Terrestrial > Soil > Wetlands > Permafrost | place: Sweden: Stordalen | collected... | reverse complement strand
GAACTACGACGCCATGAAGACGCTTGTGGACCAGTGGATCGATCTGGCTACCGAACTATCCAACCTCCGCCAGGCCAACAAGCGCCCCTGACCGAACGGAGAACTTGGCACTGTCCAGTTCAATGGTGCTCCCCGCGTAAACATTGTCCGAAACGAATTCGGCATCGAAAATGGAGATTTTCTCGTGGGCGAGATTCCAGTTGCCCATCGCAAAACGGTGGACCTTGTTGCCTAGCAGTAATTCAGCACTTGGCTCATGCTTCCCGCCGATTGTGGCCCTTCCGCGCAGGGCCTCGCCATTTCCTTGGCACAGGGATCGAAGGACCGCGACGAAGGTCGACTTACCGCGGCCGTTTTCGCCGTAGATTATTGTTCGCTTGCCCAGGCTAATGGAGCCGTTTGGAAGTGGTTCGTGGAGTGTGCCCACCCCCTCGAGCTTCACGATCTTCGAAATCACGTCCGCACGCTCCCGAAGACTAACTTCCCCAATTAAAGACCTTTATAGTCGAATGCGCCACTCTCGGTCGGGTCAGTGGAGCAAGTTGGCTTGTGGTGGTCTTTGGCGGGTGGCCCGAATCTCCAGGAAGCAAACTCACCACGACAAGGGGTGCCCAGTGGCCCCGACTTTGGGACCTGGGAACCACGGACTCCGGCATCGACCGGTCTGGAACCGCAAACTCCCCGCGACACGGCCTGGGGGGTGGTCATTTGCCGGCCGCTGTCGTACATGCCGCGGTGCGGCACCCAGAGAATATGAAAACCTGGCCGGACGGAAGCGATGTGCGGGCCTGGAGACCCGCACTACAGCCGGTCAGGAGACCGGCGGTACGATTTTCGGCGGCCTGTGAGAAATGCGGATTAGTCCCTCAGGGGTTAAAACCCCTCCTTTCTTGCGCCTTATCGGCACGGCTAAACAGGCTGCGGAAAAACTCCGAAGGTATGGCGAAAGGGCGAAATCTGGGGGATGTAAAACCATCAGCCAGCCCTTGCGGATCGCTCCTAGAGCATCCTGGTGCGATTCGTTTTTCGCACTTCTTGGGAAATCGAGTTTTTCCGCAGCCTGTAAAGCCGTGCCCTTTCAAAACCGGGCCTATGCAGCCGGTTCCGGAAGCGAGGAGTTCATCCGCATTTCTCGCGAGAGAGGGCACGCGACTTCCGGGGATTCGGGATTTGGCGAGGCCTCTGAGGGCCGGGAGGCCCTCAGTACAGCCGGTCTGGAGACCGGCGCTACAAATTCTCGCCACGTGTTAGAAATGCGGGCCGGTCCCTCAGTCCCCTAGCTCCTCAGTCCCTAGTCCCTACGTCCCTGCCCTTATGTTTCAATAGAACAGATGGGCATTCCCCGGAGATCGACGCTGAGAGGGCTGTGGAAGCGGGTCACGCGCAAGGCGCGCGAGTACGCGATGGTGTTGCGGGCGCTGGCCGACACCGCGCATCCCGTGCTGGTGCAGATCATACCGACGCGCTTCTGCAACCTGAGTTGCGCTTATTGCAACGAGTACGACAAGGTGAGCGAGCCGGTGCCGCTCGAAGAGATGTACCGGCGCATCGACGCGCTGGGCCGGCTGGGGACGGCCATGATCGGCATCTCGGGCGGCGAGCCGCTGACGCATCCGCAACTCGACGACATTATCCGCCGCATGAGGCAGACGGGCGCCATTGCCGGCATGATCACCAATGGTTTTCTCTTGAGTCCCGAGCGCATTCTTCGGTTGAATGAAGCCGGCCTGGACCACATGCAGATCTCGATCGACAATCTGGAGCCGGATGAGGTGTCGAAGAAGTCGCTGAAGACTTTGGACAAGCGCCTGGAGATGCTGGCCGAGTACGCCGAGTTCCACGTGAACATCAACTCGGTGGTGGGCGGAGGGATTCGCAATCCGAACGACGCGCTGGTGATCGGCAAGCGCGCCCTGGAACTCGGTTTCGAGTCGACCATCGGCATCATCCACGACGGCGACGGGCAACTGAAGCCGCTGGCCGAGGAGGAGGCGCGCGTCTTCCACGTCATGACCGACCGCAGGAAGACCAATTACGCGCAGTTCGACAAGTTCCAGGAAGCGATTGTGGAGGGACGGCCGAACAACTGGCGCTGCCGCGCCGGCTCGCGGTATTTGTACGTGTGCGAGGACGGGCTGGTGCACTACTGCTCGCAGCAGCGCGGCTATCCCGGCGTGCCCGTGGCCGAGTGGACGCGCGAGGACGTGAAGCGCGAGTTTGTGACGGCCAAGAGCTGCGCGCCGCATTGCACCATCGGTTGCGTGCACCGCATCAGCTACATCGACCACTGGCGCACCCCGCAAACGCGCATGGTGGCGCCCGGCGGCCAGGAGCTGGTGAAGATCAGTATCAGTGATCAGTGATCAGTGGTTAGTGGTTAGTGGTTAGTGGTTAGTGTGAGTGTGAGTGCGAGTGCGAGTGTGAGTGCGAGTGTGAGTGTGAGTGCGAGTGTGAGTGCGAGTGTGAGTGTGAGTGCGAGTGTGAGTGTGAGTGCGAGTGTGAGTGCGAGTGCGAGTGTGAGTGTGAGTGCGAGTGTGAGTGTGAGTGCGAGTGATCAGTGATCGGCGCGCACTCACACTCACACTGTTCCCTAGTCCTTCCGTCCCTAGCGCTTTGTTTCGGCAAGCAGCTGGTCGATGGTCTGGAAGAGGCGGTTGCGGTCCACAACCTCAGTGTAAGCCGGAGCGTGGCCGCCGCTGGCGACGATAAAGATGGTGGGCGTGTGCTCGACGCCGATGCGCCGGCCGAGATCGACGTCGGCCTGGATCTGAGCAGCAAATTTTCCCATGGGATCGATGGCGAATGGCAGCGCGACGCCGTGAGCCTGCGCGAACTTCTGCGTCCACTTGTTGAGATCGACGAGCGTTTCGATGGAGATCTGGTTGGCGAGGACGTAGTCGCGGTAGTCGTTGCCCAGCTTGAGGCTCTTGCTGTCGAAGAAGCGCGCGTTGATGGCTGCCTGCCGGCTCCAGATGTGGTTCGGGATGATGAGGTCGTAGCGAATCCAGGGAATCTTGTACTGATTGGCCGCCGCGATAAGCAGCGGATTGGTCTGAGCGCATTGCGGGCACTCAAGATCGTAAAACTCGATGATGGCCACGCGGGCGCCGGCCGGAGGCTTGAGGGCCGAGGCGTCGCGCACCTGCGTGGTGGGCGGCGCACCAAACTGGGCGCGCGCGGCTGGGGCAAGGAAAAGCAGTGCCGCGGGCAGCAGGGCCAGCACCAGGCGGGCACGGTTGAGTCGCACGGGGAATGAAACGGCAAGGTTCAATCGCATAGGTATTTGGACGGCTCCCTGAAGTTATTGTAATGGGGCGAAGGCAGGGATCAGGGATCAGGGAACAGGGATTAGGGAACAGGGAACAGGGATTAGGGAACAGGGAACAGGGATTAGGGAACAGGGTGAGTGTGAGTGGACAGTGTGCACTGATCACTCGCCCATCGCACTCACACTCACACTCACACTCGCACTCACACTCGCACTCGCACTAATCTCCGGCCTCATTGTGCGCCGAAAGAGGGGAAGAGCCAGGGACTGAGGGGCTAGCGGTCGAATGGGCGATTGGAGCCGTCGCGCTCGCGGCGGCGTGCGGCCATCCACTGGCGCCATTTGTAGTCGGCCAGCAGCGACCCGGCGAGGACAAGGCCCACAACGACAATGAGGATGAGTTTCATAAAGACAGGGGTCAGGGATCAGCGGTCAGTGGTCAAAGATCCATCGTAATCATCCTATCGAACCGCGGAAGAGATTGCATCCGCTGCGACGCGGGCTGCGACCAGCGTGGTACGCGCGACAGAATTTCTCGTGGATCGGCGCCGCCGATGCATTACCCTCAATACTTGCGGTCCATTCAAGCATCGGGGGATCTGGGATTGCGCATTGTTCTTTCGAACATTGGAACCTTTGGGGATATCAACCCGCTGATTGCCATTGCGCTGGAATTGAAGCGCCGCGGCCACGCGCCGGTGATGGCGCTGCCCAACGTCTACCGGCCAAAGATCGCGCCGCTGGGGCTGGAGTTTCGCGAGCTGCGGCCCGACATCGATCCCACCAACACGAAACTCGTGGAGATGATTTACGACGTGAAGAAGGGCACGGAGACGGGACTGCGCGAGTTTCTGTTTCCGGTGCTGCGCGAGAGTTACGCCGACCTGCTGGACGCGGCTACCAGGCCCGCGCGCGCCGATCTGCTGCTGCTGGGCGAGCTCAACTACGCGGGGCCGATCGTGGCTGAGGTCACGGGCATTCCCTGGGCGAGTTACGTGCTGGCGCCGTTTTCATTTTTCTCTGCGTTCGATCCGCCGGTACTGCCGCCGTATCCCAAACTGGCGCGAGCCGACAAGGCTCCGGGCATGGGACGCGCCATGCGGCGGCTGGCGCGGTTTGTGACGCGCAAGTGGCCGGAGCCGATCTACGAACTGCGCCGCGAGCTGGGTTTGCCCAAGGGCAAGAACCCTATCTTCGACGCCAAGCACTCGCCTAACCTGGTGCTGGCTCTCTTCTCGCGCGTGCTGGGCACCGAGCAGAAGGATTGGCCCGAAAACACGCTCATCACCGGCTTCTGTTTTTACGATGCCGACGCGGGCAATGCGGCGCTGCCCGCGCAGCTCGAGGAGTTTCTTGCCGCAGGCGAGCCGCCGGTGGTGTTTACGCTGGGTTCGGCCGCGGTGCTGGCCGCGGGAGATTTTTACGAGCAGTCGGCGCGCGCGGCAAAAAAACTTGGCGTGCGCGCGGTGCTGCTGGTTGGCACGGACCCGCGCAACGATCCTCGTAACGGGCCGCAGCGGGAACTGCCCGAATCGATTTGCGTGGCGGAGTACGCGCCCTACTCGGGGCTCTTTCCCCGCGTGTCGCTGGTGGTGCATCAGGGCGGCGTGGGCACCACGGCGCAATGCCTGCGCGCGGGGCGGCCCATGCTCATCATGCCTTACTCGCACGACCAGCCCGACAACGCGCGGCGCATGAGGCGCATGGGCGTGGCGCGGGTGATTCAGCGCTCGCAGTACAAGCCGTGGCGGGTGGCGCGGCGCGTGCGCAAGATGCTGGCCGATGCGGAGTATGCGGAGCAGGCGCAAAAAGCCGCCGAGGAAGTTGCAAGAGAGAATGGTGTGAAGACCGCGTGCGATGCGCTGGAAGCGCTGCATGCGCGAAAGAGCCGCCCAGCTTAGCAGCTTGGCTGGCGCCGCATCGGCGTATTGCCTTTCAGCCTACACCACCGTCACCGCCGCAACTTCGTAATCGCCGACCGCAGGAACGGTGAATTGCAGCACGCCCTCCTCGAGATGGAACGGCAGATCCCGTTCTGCCCTGAGCAGTTCCACCTGCCTCACGCGCGCTCCGCCCGGCAGCTTCATGCTCACGTGTTGCGGCCCCAGCGGCTCCACGGTCTGCATCCAGCCGTGAAACGCGTTCGCATTCGAGTAGTTGAGCAGGTGCACAGCGTAGCCCGGCGCAGTCTCCCAGCAGAACACCTCGATAAAGCCCGGCCCCGCCACGCTCAGCATCCGCTCATCGCGCGTCACCCAGCGAATGGTGTTCTCGATGAGGCGCAGCAGGTCGCCGTGGCCGGTGAGCCAATACGTGCGCTCCACGTCGCCGGCGAGCCACGCCAGCCGGCTTGCGCCCTCTTCGCGCAACACCACGGCCGGCTCACTGGTTTGCGAAACCGGCGGATAGGCGAGCTCCGGTGGGTAGCGCACGAAGCCCGGCACTACGGTCAGCACCGGATCCGCTACCGGCTTGAGCGGCACGCGATTTTGCGCCCCGGCAAGCCAGTTGGTATCGCGGAAGCCATCAAGAATCTGGTGCGGATGCGCCGCCTGCGGCGCCTCAATGCGCGCGTAGTAGGGATTGCCGTTGGTACCCACGGCATTGCCCGCACGCGACACGCCAAACAGACTGCCGAGGCCGAAATCCGCGCGCGGGCTCAGATTTTCGTCATAGAGGCTGGTCTCAAAACTCGCCATCAGAGAGCCGCCGCCGCGCACATACGCGCGCAACTGCTCGCATTGCCGGTCGCTGAGCATGGCAATGTTCGGCAGCAGAAGTGCGCGGTATTTTTTCAGGCGCTCCGGCTCCAGCCGGTCCTCATGCACGTAGTCGAATGCGAACCGGCCGCGGAGCAGCGCATCGTAGAGTCCATCCGTGGTTTCGCGCATGTAAGTGCGCACCCGCGCCGTGGCCGGGCCGGGATAAAGCAGTTGCGTGCTCTGGCCCATCACGACGCCGATGTTGGCCACGGACTGTCGCGCGGCAAAGTGCGCATCGTGGCGCGCGGTCCACTGGAAATAATCTTCGCCCACCTTCTGCCAGCGGCGATCCTCGCAGAATCCTTTTTCCGCGCCGACAAAGTGATTGTAGGGCGCCATTCCGCTGGCCAGCGTCTCGTTGAACCACATGCGCGTCTCTTCGGGAGTCTTCGACAGATTGCGCCATCCGGGTGTGCCGGTGGAGTAGGCCGCCGTTACGTTCGCGGCAAATCTTCCGTCGAGCACCGCGCTGCATGCGCGGCCCTGCAGGCTGCATCCCCACACCGCCGGATCCTCGTAGCTGCGTCCCTGGTTGTCGGCCTGGAACCAGGCGATAGTCTTGCCCAATCGATCCAGGTTCACGCTGGCGTGCACACCGCCGCCCGAGTTGGCAAAGAAGAAACTGCCGGCCTTCTTCTCCTTTGCGATCGCGTCATAACGTTTCCACAGATCCAACACGCGATCGTTGAAGGCGCGCCAGTAAGCCGGCGTGCCAGTCGCAGGCAGTTTGCTGCAAACCGCGCAATAGCAATCGGGCAGCATCCCGATGGGAGGCCAGCCGTTCGTATAAAAGCAATCCACGTCATAGAGCGAGTTGATCTCGCGCATCACGGCCGTCACGTAATCGTCCATGTAGGTGGAGAACATGCAGGTCTTGAAGAGCCGCGGTTCTTCCGTGCTGAACTGCGCGGAGCCGTCACCCAAGCGCATCGCCCACTCCGGGTGCGCGGCCAGCGCATCGCCCCAGTTCAGGTCGGGACTCATGCGCGCCACCACGCGCATGCCGCGCTTCTTTGCTGCCGCCACGCACTCTCCGAAAAAGTCGCGGCCGTTGAGGAATTTTCCGTGCCGGTGGAACGGCACTTTGGAAGGATAGAAAGCCAGAATGCCCGTGACGCTTACAAACACCACGTCGACTTTCGACGAGTGCCAGTAGTCGGCCCACTCATTCACGTTCATCACCGCGGGGTCGTGCTCGGTCATGTTGGTTTGACCCACGCGGCGAACCCTGTTTTGCCATGGCTCGGTGGCCGCGTCCGATTTCGCCAGGCGCGCCGGCAACGCGATCAGTTGGTAGGCCGGGATCGATGACGCAGGTGTCGCGGCATGTTGTTCGGGTTGCTGCGCGGCGCCGAGAACTGAGGCCAGTGGAATCGCTGCGGCTCCGGTGGTGAGGCCGGTCTTGAGAAATTTGCGTCGGCTAAGCATAAACACTCCGGCTGAATCGTCCGGACAAGTGTAACCTCCGCAACGCAATTCCAACCACACAATGATTTCGGGGGTACAGGCAATGCAGTTTGCCTGAGACAGATTTCAAGCGGAGTGCAGCCCGCGAACAGCTGCCTATTGCGGCGCGGGAAGATTGCTGCCGACTTCGCCCGGCACGGCGGAGAGTGTCTTGGACTCATCGGGCAGGGGCGCGGGGAGCGGGCGCTCCAGGGCCAGCGACAGCACTTCGTCCATCGCGTCCACAAAGCGCAGCTTCATGGCGTTCTTGATGTTGTCGGGCAGCTCGGCTACGTCCTTCTCGTTGGCGCGGGGCAGAATCACCTCGAAGAGTCCGGCGCGCAGTGCGGCCAGCAATTTTTCCTTGAGGCCGCCGATGGGCAGCACTTTGCCGCGCAGCGTGATTTCGCCGGTCATGGCAATGTCGCGGCGCACGGGAATCCTGGCCAGCGCGCTCGCCAGAGCCGTGGCCATGGTGATGCCGGCCGAAGGACCGTCCTTGGGAATAGCGCCCTCGGGCACGTGCAGGTGGATGTCGATGTTGCGGTAGAACTCGCGCGAAAGGCCCAGCGCGTGCGCCTTCGAGCGAATGTAGGCGAGCGCGGCCTGCGCCGACTCCTGCATCACGTCGCCCAACTGGCCGGTGATGGTGAGCTTGCCCTTGCCGTCGAGCACCTGAACCTCGGTGGTGAGAATGCTGCCGCCGGCTTCGGTCCACGCCAGACCGGTAACGAGGCCGACTTCGCTCTTCTCGTGCACCTCGGAGTCGCGGAACTTGGGCACGCCGAGAAAATCGGCGAGGTTCGCCGCGGTGATTTCTTCCTTGTGCTTGGCGCCCGCCTTGACCACCTTGCGCGCCACCTTGCGGCACAGGTTGCCGATCTCGCGCTCCAGGTTGCGCACGCCGGCCTCGCGCGTGTAGTAGCGGATGATTTCGAGAACGGCTTCGTCTTTGAAGACGATGTTCTTCTCGCTCAAGCCGGTCTGTTGGCGCTGCTTTTTGATGAGATACTGGCGCGCGATTTCGAGTTTCTCCTGCTCGGTGTAACCCTGCAGGCGGAGAATCTCCATGCGGTCCTGCAGCGCTGGAGGAATGGTGTGCATCACATTGGCCGTGGCCACAAACAGCACCTGCGAGAGATCGTAATCCACGTCGAGATAGTGATCCTGAAAGGTGACGTTCTGCTCGGGATCGAGCACTTCAAGCAGCGCCGAGGCCGGATCGCCGCGGAAGTCCGAGGAGATCTTGTCCACTTCATCGAGCAGGAAGACGGGATTCTTGGTGCCGGCGCGCTTCATGTGCTGGATGATCTGGCCGGGCATGGCGCCGATATAAGTGCGGCGATGGCCGCGAATCTCGGCTTCGTCGCGCACGCCGCCGAGAGAGAGGCGCACAAACTTGCGCCCCGTGGCCTTGGCGATCGACATGCCGAGCGAGGTTTTGCCTACGCCCGGCGGGCCGACGAAACACAGGATCGAGCCTTTTGGATTTTTGACCAGTTGGCGCACGGCGAGAAACTCGAGGATGCGTTCCTTGATTTTTTCCAGGCCGTAATGATCGGTGTTTAAAACCTTTTCCGCGTAGTCGATGGAACGCGTCTCCTTGGAACGCTTCTTCCACGGCACGGCCAGCAGCCAATCGATGTAGTTGCGGCTCACGGTGGACTCGGCCGACATGGGCGGCATGGCTTCGAGCTTTTTCAGCTCCTGGATGCACTTGTCGAGAACGTCCTTGGGCATGCCCGCGGCTTCAATCTTCTTGCGCAGCTCGTCGAATTCGCTTTTTTCGCCGCGGCCCAGCTCTTTCTGGATGGCCTTGATCTTTTCGTTGAGGTAGTACTCTTTTTGCGCGCGCTCCATCTGCCGCTTCACGCGCGATTGGATGTTGCGATCGAGATCGAGCTTCTCGATCTCCACATCGAGCATGTCGGCCAGGCGGGCCAGACGCTGCGCGGGATCGAAGATGGCCAGCAGTTCCTGTTTCTCCTCGATGCCCACCTGCAGATTCGCGGCAATGGTGTCGGAGAGCTTGGAGGCTTCGTCCATGCGCACCGTGGCGATGATGGTTTCGTAGTTCAGCGACTGCTGCAGCTTGACGTAGTTTTCAAACAGCGTGGTCACGCGCTGCATCAACTGCTCGGCAGCCGGCGTCATCTCGAACTCGCGCTTGCCGGTGCGCACCGTGGCTACGAAGAAGCCGTCGCGGTCGGTGACTTCAAGGGACTTGGCGCGCTCCACGCCTTCGACCAGCACCTTGATATTGCCGTCGGGCATCTTCACGCTCTGCACGATGCTGCAGATGGCTCCGACCTGGTAGATGTCCTTTGCCTTGGGCTCGTCGATCGAGGCGTCGTGCTGCGTGGCGAGAAAAATCTTGCGTTCGCCGTTGAGCGCCTCTTCGAGCGCGCGCACGCTGGACTCGCGGCCCACCACGAACGGGGTCATCATGTAAGGAAAGATGACCATGTCGCGGATGGGCATCATGGGCAGCTTGCGCGGTTCGTTTTTGTCGCGAGGCACAGTCATCGGTTCGTCTCAATATAGTACACCCGCAGCCGCCGCCGGAATGCGAGGCTGGACGCGAGGCCTTTATGGGATTGTACAGCGATGGTCATTTCAAGCAAAGGGCTGGCAACGCACCGCTGCCGTAATCATTGGTAACCATTGATGCGCACCAACGAGGTACAACTCTCCTCAGCATCAATTTCAGTACCAGAGGACTGCACAATGTGTCCGAGCGGAACCGCTGCTCCTCCTGCTTCTGCGGACAAGAGCAAAAAGGCGCGAATCATTGTGGTGTTTCTTTTATGTTTAGTTTGGCTGATCGCTGAAATAGCCATGGTGGTATCGGAAAAGGGCGGGCACTACACGTGGTTTCAGATCCTGCCGCCACTCGAACTGTGTATCTTCTGGTTCTTTCTCTTGCTCGATGTCAAGACTGTATTTGGCAATCTCGTGTGCCGGGTAGTGGGTCAGTTTGAATTGCCCCACTACCGCGTGCCGATATTGATTGACAGAGGGGCAGCTTGGGCTCTATATTGCGCCTATTCTGTAACTTGAAAGGGTGCTCATGATCTCGCGAAGATTGATCGCATCGTGTCTGCCCATATTCCTATGTCTTTTCGTTTTTTCCCTGGCCTGCGGCTGTAATGGGAGCGCGAGCGGCAACTCCCCCCTGAACATGGTGGGAAGCTGGACAATTCATACAGTATCCACCCAGGGTCATGGGAGCTTTTCCGGCACCGCAACCGTGGCGCAGTCAGGGGTTGGGCTCGGCAAAAATGGGGCGACGACGCTTACCGCTCCTATCGGCACAATTGCGGTCTCGCAGTCTGGCACCGCTCTGAACGGCACGCTCACGGATTCGATAAAGGGACTCCAGTTTAGCTTCATCGGTACTCTTTCCGGCGGCACCATTACAATCACAGGATCAACTCCTTGCCCGAGCAGCACACAGACAGACTCCATCAGCATAACTGGCACAATTACTTCTACGAACATGCAGGGGACCTACACAATAACGCGCGGCTCGAATTGCTATTACCCCAGCGATGGAGGTAGCTGGGTGGCCACGAAACAGTAGCGCCCGGAGGGTCTTGACACCAAAGGCCGCGCACTGCGCGGCCTTTTCGATTCTGTGCGGGTTCGACTGGCGCTCAGCCGGCTTTCTCCAGCAAGCACAGCGAGAGGTCGCGGCGCTCGACCATGTCCCTGGTGATCTCGATGTCGCGGGCGCGCTTGCTCGAGGGCAGGTGGTACATCAGGTCGAGCATTAATTCTTCGAGGATCATGCGCAGGCCGCGCGCGCCCACCTTGCGGGCCAGGGCTTCGCGGGCGATGGCGCAGGCCGCTTCCTGCGTGAAGTGCAGACGGACGTTCTCGTACTCGAAGAGGCGCTGGTATTGCTTGATGATGGCGTTGCGGGGCTTGGTGAGGATCTCAATGAGCGCGGCCTCGTCGAGTTCGTCGAGCACGCCCATCACCGGCAAGCGGCCCACGAACTCGGGAATCAATCCGTACTTGATCAGGTCCTGCGGCTCGGTCTTGCGGAGCAGCTCGGTGTCGCGATGCGAGCGCGTTGTTGCCTGATCGGCATCGGCGTCGGCGGAACGGAAGCCGAGCGCCTTCTTGCCAATGCGGCGACCCACGACGCGCTCCAGGCCGACAAAAGCGCCGCCGCAGATGAAGAGAATGTTGGTGGTATCGACGGCGGTGAACTCCTGGTGGGGATGCTTGCGCCCGCCCTGCGGCGGCACGTTGGCCACGGTGCCCTCGAGAATCTTGAGCAGCGCCTGCTGCACGCCTTCGCCGGAGACGTCGCGGGTGATGGAGGGGTTCTCGTCTTTGCGGCCGATTTTGTCGATCTCGTCGATATAGATGATGCCCTGCTGGGTGCGGGTTACGTCGCCGTCGGCGGCCTGCAGCAGCTTGAGGATGATGTTCTCGACATCCTCGCCGACGTAGCCGGCCTCGGTGAGCGTGGTGGCATCGACAATGGCGAAGGGCACATCGAGCATCTTGGCCAGGGTGTGCGCCAGCAGCGTTTTCCCGGAGCCCGTGGGACCGATGAGCAGAATGTTCGACTTGGCGAGCTCCACTTCGCCCGAGCGCACCTTGTTCATCTGGATGCGCTTGTAGTGGTTGTAGACCGCGACGGCGAGCTTCTTCTTGGTCTGATCCTGGCCGATGACGTAATCGTCGAGGAAGCTCTTGACCTCAGTGGGCTTGGGAAGATGGCCGGCGGTGGTGGCGGGAGCTTCGCCGCTGCGGTCGTCTTCGAGGATGGAGTTGCAGACGGCGACGCACTCGTCGCAGATGTAGGCGCGAGGATAGTCGCTGGGCGACGAGATCAACTTGGCTACGGCGTCCTGCGACTTGTGGCAGAACGAGCAGCGTAACGCTTCTTCAGGTCCCATCCGCGTTTTCATCCCCTTTGCTCCCCCCGACGAGTTTAATCCAAATCCTTTAGAGCTGCTACGTACGCGGACGGTCGATAATCTCGTCCACGATGCCGTATTCCTTGGCCTGCTCGGCGTTCATGATGAAGTCCCGCTCCACGTCGCGCTCGATGCGATCGAGCGGCTGGCCGGTGTGGCGGGCGATCAGGTTGTTCGTGATCTCGCGAATGCGCAGGATCTCGCGCGCGTGAATGTCGATGTCGGTGGCCTGGCCGCTCAAGCCTCCCATCGAAGGCTGATGAATGAGAATGCGGGAATTGGGCAGCGCAAAACGCTTGCCCTTGGCGCCGGCGAGCAGCAGAAACGCGCCCATGCTCGCGGCCTGGCCGATGCAGTACGTTACCACGTTGTTCTTGATGAACTGCATGGTGTCGTAGATGGCGAGGCCCGAGGTGATGGAGCCGCCCGGCGAATTGATGTAGAGCGAAACGTCTTTTTCCGGATCCTCGCCCTGCAGAAACAGCATCTGCGCCACGATGAGATTGGCCACCATGTCGTCGATGGGGGTACCCAGAAAGATAATGTTGTCGCGCAGCAGACGGGAGTAAATGTCGTAGGCGCGCTCGCCCCGGCTCGTCTGCTCAACCACCATGGGAACCAATGCCATGCTTCGTCAGCTCCTAGCTGTTCTTTGCCAGCTGTCAGCCATCAGCTTTCAGCTTTGTTCGTGCCTCTACCGGCCGTGCTCTTCGGGATGCAACCGCCCGAGTCCTAGAGTTGGTTGCGTAAGTACTCGAAGCCGATTGAAGAACTTCCCTCAGGGGCTGAAGCCCCACTGTTTATGCGCCTTGCACGGCACGGCTAAAGCCGTGCCCTTTCAAAACCGGATTTATGCACCCAGCCTTTCACGGCACCCTTCGACTTCGCTCAGGACAGGCTCTAAAGCCGTGCCCTTTCAAAACCGGATTTATGCAACCCGTTCCAGCCGCTCGCTTCTTTACGCGGGCAGGCGTTGGTACAAAATCGACGCAGTCTTTTCGCGCCCGATCTGCTCCCTGATCCTAGCCAGTCCGCCTTCCTTGGTCAATCGCGCTTTCAGGGTATCGAGCGGCTCGCGCGACTGGATGGCGGCAATCTGCAATTCCTTGTCCATCTCCTCGTCGCTGACGGTGATGTTTTCCTCGCCGGCAATGCGATCGAGAAGGATGTTGGTTTTCACCTCGGCGACCGCGTTGTCCCGTTGCGCCGCGCGCAGGCGCGCGAAGTTGAGCTGGCGCATCTGCTCGGCCGACATGCCCTGCGCCGCGAGGGCGCGGAGTCCGCGTTCGAGACGCGCGTCAATCTGTTCCTGGACGAGCGTTTCCGGAACCGCGAAGGCGAACTTCTGACCGAACGCGGCGAAGAGCCGGTCCCTGGTTTCGGACTCGACGCCGCGGCGCTTGCGACTGGCCAGGTACTCGCGGACGCTGCTTTCGAGTTCGGCGTAGCTTTCGTAGCGGCCCATCTCCTTGGCGAATTCGTCGTTCAGCTCGGGCAGAATGCGCTTCTTGATGGCCTTCACGGTCACGTCGTATGCAACCGTTTTGCCGGCCAGCTTGGGTTCCGCGTAGCCGGCCGGGTAGATCACTTCGGCCTTCAACTCCTGGCCGGGCTTGGCCCCGCGAAGAGCATTGGTGAATGCTTCCACGGTATCCTTGCCGCCGATCTCGACGAGCGTATCTTCCCCGCTCAAAGACCGTGCTTCCTCGGGCTGCGCTTCCTCGGCGCCTTCGGGAGCCGATGCGGCCCCGTCTTTCCGGATCTCGTCCTTCTGGATCTCGCCCTTGTAACTGATCTGCGCCCAGTCGCCGTCCTCAAGCGCGCGCTCCTCTTCCACAGGCTCAATGGTGGCGCGCGAATCGCGAAGGTGGCCGAGCTCCTGCTTGAACTCTTCCTCGGTCACTTCCACCGAGGGCTTCGGCACAGTGACGTCTTTGTAGCCGTCGATCAAGAACGCAGGAATGAATTCGAAGACCGCCTTCACGTGCAGCGGGGAACCATCCTCGACCGAAAGCTCGGTCACCTGCGGCTGGCCGACGGGACGAATGCCCAGATCGGCGACACCCTTGTTGAATCGCTCCGGCAACAGGGTGTCGATGACTTCCTTGCGGATGTCCGCGGCAAAGCGGCGGCGGACGACCGACTCCGGCACCTTTCCGGCGCGGAAGCCGGGAATCTTGGCGTATTTGCGGTAGTTTGCGGCCACCTTGGCATAGGCGCGGGAGACTTCCTCCGCGGAGACGTCGATGACCAGCTCCCGCGTGCACTCGGGGTTCAGGACCGGCCCGTGGGAGTGGTCGTGATGCTCTTCGGCGTGATCGTGGTTGTGCTGGGGTTCAGCCGCTTCGGAGTTGCTTTCGAGGGTGCCGCTGGCAGTCAAGATGTACCTTCCGGGGGCTCGCGCCGTTATCCATGCGGCCACGGCTGCCTCAAGGGCGATGGAGCGCCGTTTAGCCGGGGAAAACCCTTCTTTATGGTACGGGGCTTTGCAGGAGGGGTCAAACCCCGGAAGCCGCTTGGCCAGTTGAAAGGCATCGCCGAAGGCACGTTACTGTTCTGCGGCCTGGGGCTTACGAACGTAAGGGAGGAAGCGCGGATGCGCGGCGCCAAATTCCGCATAGTTGGTGCGCGCCTGGTTCAGGCTCAGCTGGCCGTTCACCGTCAGGCGGACATCGGAGGCGTCCTCGTCTTCCTGGCCGTCGTCCTCCCACCAGCAGACTGGACACAACCGCAAGGCGCCGGGCGCGTCGAGGGTTTTGTATCCACAGCAGGGGCAACGATAGCGGACTTCGACTGCGGTACTCACACAGGAATTGACGGCGATATGGCCGAGGCGGATTACGCAATCCGGCCAGCGAACCGCCGTCTTCACGGTTTGCTTATGTCTTTTTGGCTGGCGGGGATGAGAATCCCAAGATGAGCCCTTCACGCCCGGAATTTTGGCCGTGCGCCAGCGGCCTGCTTCCACGTTAAAAAAACTTGCCGCCTCAGGAGTGCCACAGACCAAGGCGCATGAGGATTCTCTTTATCCTTTGCCGCCGCCGGTGGCGAACGCATTGGCGAACCTCTTTGCGCATGGCCGTCAAGCCCGCCTGAAGATCATCCTTCCACGGCTGCGTCTCGGGATACTCGGCGATCATGTACTCCCATACGTCAACTGTGTTGCGCAATTGCTTGAACGGATCCGCGCTCAAGGCCTCGGGATGCCTACGGTAGAGCGTGAGCACGTCAGGGATCACGCCGAAAGGAACCACACTCAAACACCGGAAATGCACGCACGTGTCCTCGCTTGACCAACGCTGGGCATGGACATCAAACCCGCCAAATTGGCGGAAAAACTCGCGCTTGACGAGAAGCACCGAGGTGATACTGGGCTGAAATGCAGTCAGCCTTCCGGCGATCGGCTGGCGCACGACACAGCCGGAGGGAGAGGGCTCAAGATTCCAAAAGTCCCTGGGTGCGTAGGAGAAGTGACTTCGGGAGCCCCTTACGCCATCTGCATACGTTGTGTGGTCGGTGATCACGCAATCGATCTCGGGAAGCTCATGGGCGAGCCGGAGCTGTTTTTCCAATTTTTGCGGAAGCCAGATGTCATCCTGGTCGCAAAAGGCCAGCCAGTTCGAGACTGCCTTCTGCGCCCCCAGGTTTCGGGCTTTGCAAACGCCTTGTTGGGGCGTCTCAATCAAGGTTACGGCGTTGCCAAACGACCGGATGATCGAAGGGGTATCGTCGGTTGAGCCATCGTTGACCACAATGACTTCGGCCGCCGGAACCGTCTGCTTGAGAATGCTCTCGAGGGTCTCCGCAATATATTTTGCTCCGTTGTAAGCGGGCACGATCACAGAGACGGCGTTCTTTGGATCGGAGGGATCGAAATCAGATTCATGCCGTGAAGCGCGGGCTTTGCTTGACCCATCGCGCTGCATTTCAGTGGGATCAATCGTACTCATCCGACCCTTCCTCTTTCGGCTAGTACTGGAAATCATCCAGTCTCGATCCGCATCAGGAAATTGCCGTTCACGCCCGCCCGGCGAACTCCCTGGTTTCGGTGTAAACTCTCACCTTTTCGCCCTCCTGAATGTAGAGCGGAACCTTGATCTCGAGTCCCGTCTCCAACCGCGCCAGCTTGGTCACGTCGCCTGACGTGTTGCCGCGCGCTCCTGGCTCGGAGTACGCAACCTTCAACTCCACCTGCGCCGGCAATTGCAGGCCGATGGGGTTGCCGTTGAACTTGTGCAACTGAATCAGCGCTCCCTCCACGAGAAAGTCCAGCGCGTCGCCCACCATCCCCGGCGAGAGCGTGTGCGTATCGAAGCTCTGCTGGTCAAGAAAATAGGAGCCGTCGCCGTCGCTGTAAAGGTAGGAGGACTCGACGAGCTCCAGGTCGGGCTCACGAAACTTTTCGCCGGCTTTGAAGGTCTTATCAAACACCGCGCGCGTCAGCAGGTTGCGCATCTTCAGGCGGACGAGAGTCTGGCCACCGCGGGCCGTGGGCGTGGAAATCTCCGCCTCCAGGCAGTAATACGGTGTGCTTTCAAACTCAAAAACCATCTTGCGCTTTACATCGATTGCTTCAATCAGTGCAGCCATGCGTTCCCCAAATAGAAAGGTCGATGCGGCGGCGAGTGCGCGGAGCGCTCTGCCGATCCCTATCTATTATAGGGAGACGAACGAATTGCACGAGCGCAAAGGCTCATCGAATCCGATGCATTTACTGAGCGAGCGCGGCTATTTCGGCGAAGGGGACCGTGTAGGAGGTTCCTGGCAGCGAAAAGATCGCGGCCGGAGTTAGCTCCCCGGCCTGAAATCGGTAATACACCTGCTTCGTCGGCTCGATCAACCAGATTGCGGAAATACCCATGCGCTCGTAATCCGCCAGTTTCTCAAGCATCCGAGCCATCGTATCTTCCGGGGAAAGAATCTCGAAGACGGCAAGTGGCGGGTGGGTAATGATCTGCTCTCGCGGAGATTTCCGGCTCAGAAGAGTTACGTCGGGGACGCGGAAGCGCCTTGGACTGACCTGTACTCTCAATTCGGGGCGCGCATTGATACCCAACTCATCCTGCCGAACCGTAAAGAAAGCAACCAGGATTGCTTGCCAGGTTGCGTGATCGTACTCTCCCACCGGGCGCTCCTCGATGACACCATCTACATACTCGCAGTCGGGATCCGAAGTTGTCCTCAGGTATTCTTCGACCGGGATGAGGGAAGGCTGTGCAGCCATGGTGCAATACTCCGTGGTTCATATTGTACGCCCGATGTGCGTGACAGCCCGAGTCAACCTTCTTCCGCTTCGCGCAGCTTGGCGATCACCGTGAAGTCTTCGAGGGTGGTCACGTCGCCCTTGATCTCGCCGTGCGTGGCAAGGTCGCGCAGCAGGCGGCGCATGATCTTGCCGCTGCGCGTTTTGGGCAGGGCTTCGGTGAAGCGGATGTCGTCGGGCCGCGCCAGCGCGCCGATCTCCTTCGTGACCCATTTGCGCAGCTCGTCCTTCAGAGCGTCGTTGGGCTGGTTGCCGCTTTCGAGCGTGACGAAGGCCGCAATGGCCTGCCCCTTCAGATCGTCGGGCCGGCCCACCACCGCGGCCTCAGCCACCTTAGGGTGCGCCACCAGCGCCGATTCGACCTCCATGGTGCCCAGCCGGTGGCCGCTCACGTTGATCACGTCGTCTACGCGGCCCATCAGCCAGAAGTAGCCGTCGGCGTCCTGGCGCGCGCCGTCGCCCGTGAAGTAGCAGCCGGGAACGTCGGACCAGTAGGTTTTTTGATAGCGCTCGGGATCGCCATAAATCGTGCGCGCCATCGAGGGCCACGGCTTGCGCACGACAAGCAATCCGCCGTGGCCCGCCGGAACTTTCTCGAAATGGCCGTTCGCATCCGGCTTCGTCACCACCTCCGGCTGAATGCCGAAGAAGGGCCGCGTCGCCGAGCCGGGCTTGGTGGCCACAGCGCCGGGGATGGGCGCAATCATGATCGCGCCGGTCTCGGTCTGCCACCACGTGTCCACAATCGGGCAACGGTTGCGGCCGATCTTCTCGCGATACCACATCCACGCCTCGGGATTGATGGGCTCGCCTACTGTGCCCAGGAGCCTGAGAGATCGGAGATCGAACTTGTCGACAAACTCTGCGCCCCACTTGATGAACGCGCGAATCGCCGTGGGCGCGGTGTAGAAGATGGTCACCTTATGGTCGTCGACAATCTTCCAGAAGCGCGAAAAATCCGGCCAGTTGGGCGCGCCCTCGTACATCAGCACCGTAGCGCCGTTTTGCAGCGGCCCATAGACAACATACGAGTGGCCCGTGACCCATCCGATGTCGGCCGTGCACCAGTAGATATCGTCGTCGCGCAGATCGAAGACGTACTTCGAGGTGAGATAGGTCTGCACCGCGTAGCCGCCCGTGGTGTGCAGCAGGCCCTTGGGCTTCCCCGTCGATCCCGAGGTGTAGAGGATGTAGAGCGGATCTTCGGAATCCATCGGCTCGGCAGCGCACTCGGGCGCGGCGTTGGCCACCAGCTCGTGCCACCAGTGGTCGCGGCCCTGGACCATCTTCACCGGCGTGCCCGTGCGCCTGTACACCACCACGTGCTTCACCGTGGGGCAAGCGGGCATGGCTTCGTCCACGGTTGCCTTGAGCTTGATCTCGTTGCCACGGCGGTAGCTTGTGTCCTGCGTGATGATGGCCACGCATTCGGAGTCGGCCACGCGGTCGGCAATGGCGTTGGCGGCGAATCCGCCGAAGATGACCGAGTGCACGACGCCGATGCGCGCACAGGCCAAGAGAGCAATGGCCAGCTCCGGCGTCATGCCCATGTACACCGCCACGCGATCGCCCTTGCGGATGCCGAGCGACTTGAGCGCGTTCGCGAACTTCTGCACCTCGGCGTGCAATTCCGCGTAGGTCAGGCGGCGAATCTCCCCCGGCTCGCCCTCCCAGATGAGCGCGGTCTTGTTGCGGCGTGCGCCGAGCGCATGGCGGTCGACACAGTTGTAGCTCAGGTTCATCTTGCCGCCCACGAACCACCTGGCCCACGGCAGATTCCACTCCAGCACCTTGTCCCACGGCTTGAACCAGTGCAGCTCCCGCGCCACGCCGGCCCAGAACTTTTCGGGGTCCTCGATGGATTGCTTGTAGAGAGCCTCGTACTCCTCAAGGCTCTTGATGTGGGCCCTGGCGCTGAACTCCTCCGGCGGCGGGAAGACGCGGTTCTCCCGCAGCGTGGAGTCGATGTCCCGGTTCGCAACGGATGCAGGCAAGCTAGACATGCACGATCCTCTTGGGGAACGAACTGACCGGGGTCTGCGGGACGCTGAGAGGCGGCGCTCAGCAAGAGAAGCCCCGGCTCAAACTTTATCGGGCGGGACGTGGGAAGAGCAAGTGCATGTCGGGGTACAACTGCTCCCGTCCAGCATTCAAAGCCGATTTATAATTGCGGGCATGAAATCCGGGATCGTTTGTGCTCTCGTTCTAGTCCTGTCAGCGGCCACATCTTGCGGCCAGCAGTCCTCGGCGGTTCACGCCGGACCATTCCACTGGAATCCAGACGATTCGCAGGAGCTCGGCGGCGAAGACCGGATCAGCCAGATGAAATCCCTTAATTCCATGGAGCGGGAGCGGATTCTCGATGCGATTATTCAAGAGTTGAAACTCAATATGAGAGAGGTGGCCACTCACACGGAGCAGAAGTGGAGTGCGATCGCTGCGGATACGCGCATCAAGCTTGTGGACTTGAACGCCGACGGCATTCCCGAGGTCATCGCGCAGGCTTCTGGCGATGAATTATGCAGCCCGACAGGCAATTGCTCGTTTTGGGTGTTCATGCGGTCAGGATCGCGATATAAGCTCATCCTGGATGCTCACGCACGCCAGACATTCACAATTCAGAAATCGCGAACGAATGGCTTTCTCGATCTTGTACTTGGCATGCACGGCTCCGCGACGGAACAAGGATTGTTCGTCTATCGCTTCGCCAATGGCAGGTATCGAAGAAGTGCCTGTTACGACGCCAACTGGCAGCGCTTGGTGGGGGATGAATGGCAGGATCTGAAAGAACCCATGATTACTCCGTGCGGCCGATAAGCGTGAAGCCATTAAGAAATCAATGAATTGTCCGCTTGGATTGTGAACGCAACACGATGGCCGAAGAGAGTGGCTTCAGCTTCGGAGATCACGCGAGGAGCTTCGTTGTAAACTTCTTTACAGAGCGAATGTACATTATGTACGCTCTTATACGTACACTATGCTACAATCGGAAATCATGGAAGTCCCCATCACTCAATTCCGGCAGAAGCTCTTCGATCTCGTCAATCAGGCCCTCGACGGGAAGGAGGTCTGGGTCTCGCACAAGGGCCGCAGGGTGCGGCTCGTGGCTGAGCATGCTCCTTCGAAGCTGAGCCGGGTGACGCCGATGAACATTATTGCTCCCGGCGCGGATATCGACGACGATTCCTGGAAGACCGGCCAGATGCGCGAATGGGAACAGAAGTGGGACCGCAAGCTCGGGCCGCTGGCAAAACCGGCGAGGGCCGCATCGGCGTCCGGAAGCGCAAATGCGCGTAAGGCCCGGCGCACGGCATGAATGCTTATCTCGACACCCACGCCGCGATCCGCCTTGCTCAAGGCCGCGGGCGCATCGGGCGCGACGCCGCAAAGCTGATGCAAAGGGCCGACCTGCTGGTTTCGCCCATGGTGCTGGTCGAGCTTGAGTACTTGCACGAGATTGGCAGGCTTACGCTGCCCGGTAAAGACATTCTGCAAAAACTGGGGCATGAGGTCGGACTTCGCCTGTGCGAACTGCCTTTCGCGGATGTGGCCAGAGCCGCGCTCGATGAAAAATGGACGCGCGACGCATTCGACCGCATCATCGTGGCCCAGGCGAAGGTGAACGGGCTGGCGCCGCTGATCTCTTCCGATGAGAAGATTGCTGAGCATTATCCGCGGACGGTGTGGTGATGATGCGCCGTAGATTCGAAAGCCCTGCTCATCGAGCAGGGCCTTCGGTTGCGGCGTGTCGGCTAAATCCGGTTCAGTGCGTCTTAGCTGTCTCGCCGGCCGACGAAATCTTGGCTTCGGCTTCGGAGATCACGCGGAGGGCTTCGTCGTAGGCCTCTTCGCTTTCGCCGGCTTCCTTCCACATCTTCTCGCCGCGGTCGAGCTGCTGCTCGGCGCGTCCGACGTCGATCTCCTCGGGCTTGAGGGCGTCGGAGGCGAGGATGGTCACGCGATTGGGCAGCACTTCCACGAATCCCCAACTGACGTTGTAGCGTGTGGTGTCAGGGCTGGTGGATTCGATGCCTCCGCCCTGGTGAATGCGCACGTCGCCCGCGCCCAGCTCGGCCATCAGCGGCGCGTGGCCGTAGAGCACTTCCATGGATCCGTTCGTCGACGGCAGCTCGACGGCCGAGGCATCGGCCTCGAAGAGGATGCGCTCCGGCGTAACGAGACGGACGCGAAGCTGGTCGGATGTCGCTTCTGCCATGGGCTCCTTTCAGTCGCCAGGGATCAGTGAACAGTGGTCAGTGGTCAGAAAAACTGCAGCGCCTAGGACCGAACTGACCACTGACAACTGAACACTGACCACTGTCGTTACACCGTCGCCTTCAGTTTCTCCGCCGCGGCGAGCACGTCCTCGATGCCGCCCTGCATGTAGAAGGCCTGTTCCGGCACGCCATCGTGCTTGCCCTCGATAATCTCCTTGAAGGCGCGCACCGTGTCGGCGATCTTGACGTACTTGCCGGAGATGCCCGTGAATGTCTCGGCCACATGGAACGGCTGCGAGAGGAATTTTTGCACCTTGCGCGCGCGCGCCACGGTGAGCTTGTCGTCTTCGGAGAGTTCGTCGATGCCGAGAATGGCGATGATGTCCTGCAGGTCCTTGTAGCGCTGCAAAATGCGCTTGACCCCCTGGGCGACATCGTAGTGTTCATCGCCTACGATGCGCGCGGAGAGAATGCGCGAGGTCGAGGCCAGCGGATCGACGGCGGGATAAATGCCGAGCTCCGAAAGCGGGCGGCTCAACACGGTGGTGGCGTCCAGGTGGGCGAAGGTGGTGGCCGGCGCGGGATCGGTCAAGTCGTCGGCGGGCACGTAGACGGCCTGCACCGAGGTCACCGATCCCTTGCTCGTCGAAGTAATGCGCTCCTGCAGCTCACCCATCTCGGTGGCGAGGTTCGGCTGGTAGCCCACGGCCGAGGGCATGCGGCCCAGCAGCGTGGACACCTCGGAACCGGCCTGCGTGAAGCGGAAGATGTTGTCGATGAAGAGCAGCGTGTCGGAGCCTTCCACGTCGCGGAAGTACTCGGCGACCGTGAGCGCGCTCAAGGCCACGCGCAGACGCGCTCCGGGGGGCTCGGTCATCTGGCCGTACACGAGGGCGCACTTGGAGTCCTGCCAATGCCCTGGCTTGATGACGCCTGACTCCGTCATCTCCAGCCACAGGTCGTTGCCCTCGCGGGTGCGCTCGCCCACGCCGCCAAAGACGGAGTAGCCGCCGTGGTTCTTGGCCACGTTGTTGATGAGTTCCATGATGACGACGGTCTTGCCCACGCCTGCGCCGCCGAAGAGGCCGATCTTGCCGCCCTTGAGGAAGGGCTGGATCAGATCGATGACCTTGATGCCGGTCTCGAACATCTCCTCGTGCGTCGACTGCTCGTCGAAGAGCGGCGCGGGGCGGTGGATGGGCATGAACTGTGTTGCGCCGATGGGACCGAGCTCGTCGACCGGCTCTCCGATGACGTTGAGCACGCGGCCCAGCGTCTCTTTGCCCACGGGCATGCGGATGGGGCCGCCCTGGTCGATGGCCTTCATGCCGCGCACCATGCCGTCGGTAGCTTCCATGGCGACCGTGCGCACGCGGCCCTCGCCCAGGTGCTGCTGCACCTCGAGGATCACGTTGATGGGCGTGGGGACGGTGAAGCCCTCGTCGGTGACGCGCAGCGCCTGGTAAATGGGCGGCATCGTCGCCTCTTCAAATTGCACGTCTACGGCCGGGCCGGAGACCTGAATCACTTTGCCGATGTTTTCTGCCATTGTTATGCCTTTTCAATCCGAACTTGCGTGGGCGCGATCCCTCAGGGGCTAAAGCCCCGAAATCCTTGATTGCCTTTTCGGCACGACTGAAGTCGTGCCCTTTCAAAACTCTTCCCGTCTGCGGCACGGCTGAAGCCGTGCCCTTTCAAAACTGTGACGCACTTTTCCAGGGCTAAAGCCCCGTTACCTCGTTCACTCCATTCAGGGGCCTGAAGGCCCCTGCTCCCTCCGGGCGCTTCGCGCTACAGCGGCCCTGCTCCCTCCCGATCTGCGGGTCTGGAGACCCGCAGTACAGCCGGTCAGGAGACCGGCGCTACAGCGCCGCGGCTCCCGAAACAATCTCAATAATCTCCGTCGTGATCTTGGCCTGGCGCACGCGGTTCATCACCAGCGTGAGCGCGTCGATCATGTCGGAGGCGTTGTTCGATGCCGAATCCATGGCCGTCATGCGGGCCGCGTGCTCGGCGGCTACCGACTCTGTCATGGCGTGGAAGAGCACGGAAAAAATGTACTGCGGCAGCAATCCGTGGAAGAGCTCCTGCGCGGGCTGCTCGTAGATGTAGTCCACGCTGGCGGTGCCGAATTTCTGAGATTCCTCTTCACCTTCGGCGGTGTCGGCGGCTTCAAGCTCGATGCCTGCCGAGCGGGCAGCTTCGGCTGCGCGCTCCTTCTCTTCCTCGGTTGGTTCCACCGCGCCGGCGATCTGCTGCTTGCCCACTTCGATCAGCGGCAGCAGCTTCTCCACCACCAGGCGCTGCGAGATCACCGACTTGAATTCGTTGTAGACGATGTAGGCGGCGTCGATCTCTTCGTGCACGTAGCGCGCGACGATGCCATGCGCCAGCTTCTCCACGCGGGCCGTATCGAGGTGCACGAGCAGACCCGGATGGTCGCCGGTCAACTCCACCTTCGCCTGGCGCGGCGCGCGCGAGAAATGCTTGTGACCATGCTCGTCGGTATGCTCGGCGTAACCGGCCACGGGATAGCGCCGCCTCATCTGGTCGCGGCCCTTGCGGCCCACGGCCTCAATGTCGATTTCCTTGTCCGGGTTGCCGGCGATGAACTGATAGGCAACCTTGAGAATGTTGGCGTTGAAGGCCCCGGCAAAGCCCTTGTCGCCCGAGACCACGATGAGCAGGACGCGCTTTTCCGGCCTGGTCAAAAACAGCGGGCTGCACAGGTTGCCGGTCTTCTCGTCGTAAAGATCGACGCGGCGCGTGAGCGACTGCAAGACGCTGACGATCATGCGCGCGTAAGGCCGCGCTGCCAGCGCCCGCTCCTGCGCGCGGCGCAGCTTGGCCGCCGAGACCATCTTCATGGCCTTGGTGATCTGCCGCGTGTTCTTGACGCTGCGAATGCGCCGCCGTAAATCTAATACATTGGCCATGTTCTTCTCGACCGCAAGCTATTAGCTCTTAGCTATTAGCTTTTAGCTCTTTCCTCGCCAATTTCACTTCTCGTTTTCACACCCAAGCTGCGGTTGCGCTTTTAGCTAAAGGCTAATAGCTAAAAGCTGCTTTTACGCTTTCTTCGCTGCCAGCTCCTGCTTGAACATCGCCGCGTACTCCTTCATCGCCGCGTGCAACTTGTTGCGGAGGTCGTCGTCCAATTGCTTCTTCTCGGTCAGGTCGGCGATCAGCGCCTGCTGCGACTCAGCGAAGTACTTGTGCAGCCCGTCCTCGAAGGCGCGGATGTCGGCAACCTGCAGGTCGTCGAGGTAGCCCTGGGTTCCGGCAAAGAGCACCACCATCTGCTGCTGCCAGGTGAGGGGATGGAACTGCGGCTGCTTGAGCAGCTCGGTGAGCCGCTGCCCGCGCGCCAGTTGCTTTTGCGTCAGCGGGTCCAGGTCCGAGCCGAACTGCGCGAAGGCCGCGAGCTCGCGGTACTGCGCCAGGTCGAGCTTCAAAGTCGCGCCCACCTGCTTGACCGCCTTGATGGCCGCCGAGAAGCCTACACGCGAAACCGAGAGGCCGACGTTCACCGCCGGCCGCACGCCGGAGTTGAAGAGGTCGGTCTCCAAAAAGATCTGGCCGTCGGTGATGGAGATGACGTTGGTGGGAATGTAGGCCGAAACGTCGCCGGCCTGCGTCTCGATTACCGGCAGCGCGGTCAAGCTGCCGCCGCCGCGCTCCTTGCTCATTTTGGAGGAGCGCTCGAGCAAACGCGAGTGGAGATAGAAGACGTCGCCGGGATAGGCTTCGCGGCCCGGCGGACGGCGCAGCAGCAGCGAGATCTCGCGATAGGCCATGGCGTGCTTGGAGAGATCGTCGTACATGACCAGCGCGTGCTTGCCCTTGTCGCGGAAGTACTCGCCCATGGCGGTGGCGGCATAGGGCGCGAGATAGAGCATGGGCGCGGGCTCCGAGGCCGAGGCGGCCACGATGATGGTGTGGCCCATGGCGCCGTGCTCGTTGAGCGTTTGCACCACCTGCGCGATCGACGAACGCTTCTGGCCGATGGCGCAGTAGATGCAGATCAGATCGTTCTTGGCGTTGTTGATGATGGTGTCGAGCAGGACGGCGGTTTTGCCCGTTTGGCGATCGCCGATGATCAACTCGCGCTGGCCGCGGCCGATGGGAATCATGGCGTCAATGGCCTTGAGGCCGGTGGCCATGGGCTCGCGCACGGGCTGGCGATCGATGATGCCGGGCGCCAACCGCTCCACGGGCAAGGTTTCGGTGGTGGCGATGGGGCCTTTGTCGTCGATAGGCTGGCCCAGCGCGTCGACCACGCGGCCGATCACGGCGTCGCCCACCGGGACGGAGAGAATCTTGCCGGTGCGCTTGACCTCGTCGCCTTCCTTCAGCTCGGTGTAATCGCCGAGCACCACGCAGCCCACCTGATCCTCTTCAAGCGAGAGCGCGAGGCCGGCAATGCCGTGCGGGAAGCTGAGCAGTTCGCCGGCCATCACCTTGTCGAGGCCATGCAGGCGGGCAATGCCGTCGCCCAATGAGGTGATGGTCCCGACTTCGTCCACCTGGACCTTCGCATCGTAGTTCGCGATCTGCTCGCGAAGAAGCTGTGTGATTTCGTCTGCTTTGATCTGAGCCATTTTCCAGTGAACAGTGATCAGTGATCAGTGGTCAGTTCTCCGCCCACCTGCTCTTGCCGATCTCCTGCCTCCCTTTTCCAGTGAACAGTGATCAGTGATCAGTGGTCAGTTCTGCCCACCTGCTCTAGCCGATCTCCTGCTTCCCTATTTCATCCCTACATTCGTTCAGAAACCTATTTCAAGTGATCAGTGGTCAGTGATCGGCGACTGTGGTGCGATTACTGGTCTTTTCCAGAATCGCGTGAATCATCTTGCCCACCTCGTGCGACAGACCTTCTGCCTCGTCAATCAGCTTGGAATCTCCCATCTTCAACGCCCGCGCGATTTCGAGCTGGGTCTGCAGTTCGAAATTCGATCCACGGGCAAAACCAAGAAACTGCCGGAACTCACCGGTGCTTAACCTTCCCTGCCCTTCAGCAATGTTGCTGGGGACCGAAACAGCCGAACGCCGAATCTGGCTGGCCAAGCCGTAAATCTCCTCCTTCGGGAATCCACGAGTCAGCCGGTAAACTGCGGTTGCCAGTTCAATCGACCTCTGCCAAACAACCAATTCCCGAAAGGATCGCGCAGCCACTTTGCTTTCCACCTTGTATTCCGCCTTCCAAGCCACTATCTGATCACTGACCACTGATCACCGACCACTCGTCAGCGCTTCCCTCAGCCGCTCCAGCCGTCCCTTCACCGAGCCGTCGTAGACTGTGGACCCGATGCGCACCACCGTGCCGCCTAGAATCGACTTGTCTTGCTTGAACGTGGCGTCGATCTTGGCGCCGGCGAGCTTCGCCACTTCGGCGGCAAGCGCGACGCGTTCATCTTTCGACAACTCGCGCGCGGTCACGATCTCCGCGGGACGAATGCCCTGCTGTTCCTCGAAGATTCTGCGCCATGCCGCCGCCACCTGGGCCACGTGCCCGATGCGATTGTTGTCGATGAGCACGGCAAGCAGATTGCGCAGCTCCTTTTGCAATCCGAGCTTCGCGTTCAGCTTGTCGAGAATCCCGACCTTCTGCAGTGCGGGAACCGCGGGGTTCGCGAAGAAGGTGCGCAACTCGGCGCTGCCTTCCCAGGTGCCGAGAAAATCCGCGAACTGGCGATTCAGGGCGGCCGGGTCGAGACCCAAATCCTTGACGACATCGGCAAAGGCCTGGGCGTAGCGGGCAACAAATGCGGGCATCTAGTTCCTGCCTCCCTTGCCTGCGGCATCGCCAGCCACTCCGGCGACAAACTCGGCAATCAGGGCGCGATCGGTTTCCGGCGTCAGGGCAATCTGTTTTTCCGCCTGCCCGATGGCCAGATCGGCGGCAAAGCTGCGCAAACCGCGCTTGGCCTGGGTCACCGTGGCGCCGATCTCCTGCTCGGCGGCAGCCACAATGCGCGCGCTCTCTTCGCCCATCGCCGCCTTGATGCGCTTCTCGTCTTCCAGGCTCTCCTGCTCCACCTGCGCGGAAAGCTTTTTGATCTCCTCGCCGAGCCCGGCCAGCTGGGCCTCGACCGCGCTCAGCCGCGCCTGGGCATCCGCCGTGGCCTGGCGCGCATGGCTCAGGTCCTGGCTCAGGGTCTGCGAACGGCCGCGCAGCACCTTCGGCATGGTGCGCGCGAGCGGAATGGCAATGGCGAAGAAGATGATCGCGAAGTTGATGCCGAGCAGAAGGTAGACCGTGGCATCGAGCTTCAAGTGCAGAATGCGGGCCACCGCCTTGACGACCGGCGCATGCAGAAACTGGGCGTCGCCCTCGTCCTGGGAGGTCGCGGGTGGCGCGGCTTGCGCTCCGCCCGCGGGGGCCGTCGCCGCCGGGGCTGGCGCACTCGGCTGCGCGGAGGCGCGGCCCGGCGCAAAAGCCAGCGCCGCGACGGCCAGCAATGCGGCAAGCCAGAAAGCGCGGCAGGAAAAACTCAATTTCGAAGCAGAAGAATTCAACGGGAACCCCCGGCAGCGGCTGGCAGAACGGCGCGGACGGCCCGGCCGGCAAGATCGAAAGCGGCGGCTTCAAGAGCGGCCCGGGCGGCGGCGGCTTCCGCCTCCAACTCGGCCTTGGCCTGGCGCACCTTCTGGCCGGCTGCCTGTCGCGCCAGGTCGAGCGCCGCGTCGCGCTCGGCGCCCCACTGCTTTACGCGCTGCTCGCGCAGTTTGTAGGCCTCGGCGCGGGCCTGGCGCAGACGCTCGGCATATTCCTGGGCTTTGGCCTCGGCCGCGGCCACGGCCTTGCGTGCATCCTCGATGGCGCCTTCGGTCAGGGCGCGGCGCCTGGCCAGAACCGCCGTCAACGGGCCCTGAATCAGAAGCTGATACGCGGCGACCAGCACAATGAAGAGCAGAGCCGTCGGGATTGCGCCCACCAGAAGCGCTCCGAGTTGTTGAACGATATCCATGGCGGTCCCGGACTACTGCAACGGCTCAGATGAGGTTTTTCTGAGGTGGAACCCTCTTTTGTACCAAGGGACAACTCCCAAGTCAACGCATCCGGCGTACACAAAAGGGCATATTGTGACTCCGGTCACGAAATGGGAATTCTCGTGCAAAATAGGGCTTGATTTTGTTTGAAATAGTCCTACACTTAAAGCTACCACCTAGACCCGGTCCAGGGTCCAGCGGGCAGCCGGTATCGGGAAGTCCTTCCACTCCCGATTCCGGAGGCCCGCTTCTTAATTTTGGGCGCGATGCACCCAAGATAGCTTTCAGCCGTCAGCTCTCAGCTTTCAGATCCGATGAGCAGCTGGACGATTGTCATTTCGCGCCGACAAATTGCATCCTTCCAGGAGTTGGATATGGGCCCGACCATTCGATGCGCGCCTTGCCTCCGTGAGTCTTCTGATAGTCCTCGACCACTTTATCCCAGTCGGCGAAGGGCACTGTGGATCGGAGTTCTGGTGGCCCGATGAAAATGAACCACGGATACCCCGGCCCTTTCCCGTCCGTATCCATCATTCCGAACCCGCCGTGGCTAAAACCAGGCAGTACATATTCTGCGGGTACTGGTCGGACCCCTCCAGGGACATTCGGAGAAAGAAGTCGATAGTAAAACTCGTCCTTTGCCCTATCGTCATCAACACGGATGTCTGAAGTTCGAGGGATTCCTGACTCCGGAACCTCTATCACGTATCCGCCATTCCTCCAGGGAAGATGGGATGCGGTTGGATCGTTAAAAATCACCTGAATCCATCCAACGTATTTGTCTGGGAGATAGAACGTGTAACGACCATGGGAAGACTTTCCGCTTGCCTGCTGCGGAGGTGCCACGACAATCGCGAGAAGCGTTGCGGCCGCGCCCCATCTGGCGAGAATCGGCCTCACCCCTGGGCTCATGCTTTCCTCCTAAGGCTGTCCGCCCACCGCCGCCTTGTCCGCCGTCAGCAGTCCCTGCGCGCGGAGCCAGTTTTCCAGCAGCACCGGCCACTGGTCGAGGGCCGGATCGCCTTTGCCGAGGCCGGTGCCGTGGGCGCCGTTTGCAAAGACGTGGTACTCCGAAGGCACGCCGGCCTTCACCAGAGCCTCGTAAAAACGCAGGCTCTGCTCCACAGGCGCCGTCTCGTCGTTGAAGGTGTGGTAGATGAACGTGGGCGGCGTTTCCTTTGTGACAAAGAGGTCCGGAGAAAAGGCGGTACGAAGTACTTCGCACTGGTCCATCAGGTTGAAGATCTTGCAATAGCTCAGGTGCGAGGTGTCACTCGAGATCGCTCCGATCCACGGGTAGCCCAGGACCAGGAAGTCCGGCCGGCTGGAGACGCGGGCGATGGGGTCGTCGGCGTCGGGATCGCCGGGGACAAATTGCGTTCCGGCGAGCGCCGCCAGGTGGCCTCCGGCCGAGAAGCCGATGACCACAATGCGGTTGGGATCGATGTGGTAGTCGGCGGCGCGGGCGCGGACGGTCTGGATGGCGCGCCGCGCGTCGAGCAATGGAACCGGCAGCACATAACCGTGCGAGGTGAGCCGGTAGCTGAGAATGAAGGCGCGGAAGCCGCGCGCGGTGAACCAGTCGGCCACCTCGCGGCCCTCAAGGTCGCCCGCCAGACGCAAGTAGGCGCCGCCGGGAAGAATGATTACCGCCGACCCGTTAGCCGCGCCCTTTCGCGGTTCGAACAGGGTGAGCGCGGGAATGTCGTCGCAGGTGGCGCCCTTGGCCTCAGGCGCGGTTCCCGGCCACAGGCGGATGGTCTCGATGCCGAGGAAGGCGTTGTTCGTTCCCGGCGTGGCGCAGGAGACGGTCTGCGCACATGCGGCCGGCAGCGCCAATAGCGCGATCATGAGAAACGCAAAGATCTGTTTCATGGGAGCCTCAATGGGTTTCGCGAGAATTATAGCGGGACAGGGCCGAATCCTTCCCGAATCGGGCGGCGTGGGTTGCGACTTCTTCCTTACCGGCGCTGCGCGGCGCGCATTGCATGGTATTCGTAGCAAGGATCGCTCGCGCCAGACCTCACCACGGGAACGCGCAGACGGCGCCTCGCAAAGGGGAAAGTCGTGGATCTCAAAGATGCAATTCAGAAGCACGCGCAGTGGAAGTTCCGGTTTCATCAGGCCCTGTTGACCAGCGAGCCGATGGATGCGGGCATCATTGCGAAGGACAACCAGTGCGAGCTCGGCAAGTGGCTGCACGGGGAAGCCAAAGCACTCTATGGACAGCGCAAGGCGCACGCTCAGTGCCTTGCTCGCCACGCCGCCTTTCACACCGAGGCAGGCAAAGTGGCCGTCACGATCAATGCCCATCGCAAGGACGAAGCCGAGCGCATGCTGGCCAACGGATCGCCATTCTCCGAGGCCTCGAAGGCTGTTTCTGTCGCCGTGATCGAGCTGCAGAATGAGATCGGCCGCTGAGCGGCAGGGGTCAGGTTTCAGGGTTCAGGGGTCGGAAAACCGGCGCCAGCCATTTCGATTCGGCATCATCCACCGCAGCGGCAGATCCGCCTGCTGACCCTGATTCCCTGCCAGAATGTTTGCCTAGTAGTAACTGCAGAGTAGCCGACCATAGCCGACGACTCGCCCGCCACCAAGAGCGTTTTCGATTCACTTGTTGACATCGCCAACATCGTGCAAGGTGGCTTTTACTTCCACCCCACAGATGAAGACCTGTCTGTGGGGACCCCGGATCGGAAAAAGCCACTTGGCCTTGTGCATTCGGTAAAGTCTCCCACCGGCGTTGCCGACCCACGGGGGGATGAAACGGGTGTCG
>Ga0182013_10001524_pt1 | contig 31678 bp, 19 predicted proteins | sample 612S2MmetaG_FD_120487 | JGI IMG/M metagenome (GOLD analysis project Ga0182013, IMG submission 120487) | Permafrost microbial communities from Stordalen Mire, Sweden - 612S2M metaG | ecosystem: Environmental > Terrestrial > Soil > Wetlands > Permafrost | place: Sweden: Stordalen | collected... | reverse complement strand
CTGTGAGACTGTGAAGTGAAATGTGTTGAATTTGAATGGGTTAGGTGCGGTTTCACAGTTTCACAGCCGATTTTTCGGCTTTTTGGGGCTGAGGAAGGGTGATTCAAGAGCAAATCCTCGGAAAGTCATCCCTCGGCGGCTGAAGCCCAGTTGATTCTGCAGGCTTATGTACAGGCTGAAGCCCGTACCCTTCACCGGCCAGGTTCGTACTCTCTACGCAAAACGAGGGCTGGGATAAATCCCAGCCCTCGTTTGTTGTTGCTGGATTCTGCCGGAATCCGGCCTGTCCGATTACAGGGGCTGAACGTCCGCAGCCTGCCATCCTTTGGGGCCCTTCACTACGTTGAACTGCACGGCTTGACCTTCTTGCAGACTCTTGAAACCACTTGAGTTGATCGCAGAGTAGTGCACGAATACATCTTCGCCGTTCTGACGCGAGATAAAGCCGAAGCCCTTCGCGTCATTAAACCACTTCACAGTACCTTGTTCCATTTTGCTCGTATTTCCTGGATTGAATTGCGCTGGATGAATCGGAGCGACCACTGGCAGAATCTTGCTTAGTTGGGCGAGCGCTGCTCACGCCCGGTTCGGCTCTAACGCTGTCCATAGTGTAGCATTCCTCGCAAAAAAGAACGCAGCAATCTTTGGCCGCCACCCCGCTTTCAGATTCCCGTATCGGGAAACCGCAACAGAATGAGGAACCTACCGCGCCCCGCCGGGCTGTGTTACCTTGGAGGGTCGCCATGCCCAACGATCCCGTCCCTGACCTGCTTGTCCGCGCTACCGAGGTGCTGGAGGGGGAGTTTGGCTCGCTGCCGGACTTCGATGCGGCCTCGGACACCGCCCGGAATCCCGAAGCCATGGCCCGGGTTCTGGACACCGTGGCGCATCGACTGGGCAACAACTACCCTTATTTTCATCCCCTCTATGCAGGGCAGATGCTCAAGCCGCCGCACCCGGTGGCGCGGGCCGCCTATGCCCTGGCCATGGTCCTCAATCCCAACAATCACGCCCGCGACGGGGGCCGCGCCAGCTCCGAAATGGAGATTGAGGCCGTGGCCCACATCGCCGGCATGTTTGGCTGGACGGAGTTCCTGGGTCATCTCACCTCCGGCGGCACACAGGCCAACCTGGAGGCGCTGTGGGTGGCCGGGCAACTGGCGCCGGGACGGCGCATTGTGGGCTCAGAACAGGCTCACTATACCCACCAGCGCATCTCCTCGGTTTTGAAGCTGGAATATGCGTCCATCGCCGCCGACCGCCGCGGGCGCATGGACATGGAGGCGCTGGAGTCCGAGTTACGCAAGGGCGACGTGAGCACCGTGGTGGTCACGCTGGGCACCACCGCCATCGGCGCGGTGGACCCGCTCGACCAGGTTGTCGCGTTGCGCCGGCGCTACGGCTTCCGCATCCACGTAGACGCAGCGTACGGCGGCTATTTCAGGCTGATTTCCGATGCGCTGGACTCCCCGGCCCGCGCGGCCTATGCGGCACTGGACCAGGCCGACTCCATCGTCGTGGACCCGCACAAGCATGGCCTGCAGCCTTACGGATGCGGTTCGATCCTCTTCCGCGACCCGGCGGTGGGCCGCTTCTACAAGCACGACTCGCCCTACACCTACTTCACTTCAAAGGAGTTACATCTGGGCGAGATCAGCCTGGAGTGTTCGCGGGCCGGGGCTACCGCAGTGGCGCTGTGGGCCACGCAGCAGCTACTGCCCCTTACCCCGGGCGGCGAGTTTGCCCAGGGCTTGGCGTGCGGACGAGCAGCCGCCCTGGAGTTGGACCGGCGGCTGCGCCTCGATCCGCGCTTCGAGCCGCTGACCGCGGGAGCGCCGGAGCTCGATATTGTGGTGTGGAAATTGAACGCCGCATCCCCGGAACAGTCTTCGCACCTGGCCCACAAAGTCTTTTTGGCCTGCGCCACAGTCGATTTGCATCTGGCCCTTGTACAATTGCCCGTGGCCTGGTTTGAGCCGGCAGGCGCGGGAACGGCGGAAAGCGCCCAGGAGTATGTGACCTGCCTGCGCTCAGTGCTGATGAAACCAGAGCACGAAGCCTGGCTGGACCGGATCTGGGAAAAGCTGATTGCGGCCTGCGCAAAAGCAGAGGGGTAGTGTGGATGGCAGAGGCGATAGGTAGTTTCACCAAGGAAGAAAACGTTCTCATTGAGGCCGGCGATTGTTCTCTTGCCATCCTCCCCAAACTGGGCGGAAAGATCGCTTCAATCCGCATAAAGGGCCGCGAGCTGCTGCAGGCCCCGCTTGCCCCGTACGGACCGCGCACCCAAACCATGCCCTTTGACGCGGGCGACGCCAGCGGATGGGACGAGTGCCTGCCCTCGGTGGCCGCATGCGCAGTTGAAGCCGCTGCCGGAGCGGCTAACGTCCCCGACCACGGCGACCTGTGGCGGGTAGCCTGGAAGCCCATCGCCACCAGCGCCCACTCCGCAACATTCCGCGGTGAGTGCTTTTCGCTGCCGCTGGTAGTGGAGCGGACCGCCGCGCTGAACGAGACAGCCGGGGGTGTGCATCTGCGCCTGGACTATACGGTGACCAACACGGGGAGCCATCCCGCACCGTGGTCGTGGGCGGCACATCCGCTGTTTACGGCGGAAGCCGGCGACCAGATTCTGCTGCCGGCCACGATCACCACGCTGCGCCTGGAGGGCTCGGGCGGTAACCGCCTGGGCAAGGGAGGCGATCCGGTGGCGTGGCCCATCGCCGAACTGAGCAATGGAAGCAAGACCGATTTGAGTATCGCCCAATCCCCTGACTCGGGCATCGGCGATAAGCTCTTTGCGGGTCCACTGACCGCGGCGGAAAACTGGTGCTCCCTGGAGCGCCCCGCGGCCGGCCTGCGCATTCGAGTGAGCTTCGACTCTGCCGCCACGCCTTACCTGGGGCTTTGGATCTGCTATGGCGGCTGGCCCGACCGGCCGGGACCGAAACAGATTTGCGTAGCCATGGAACCTGCAACCGCGCCCGTGGACTCGCTGGCAATTGCCGGTCCGTGGTCGCGCCAGCTTAAGCCCGGCGAGTCGTTCCGCTGGCCGATGTTTGTCGATTTCGAAACCATTTAAGGTGTGACTCCCATGCATGATCCAGTTGAATTCCGTTCTCAGCACCTGGCCCGCTTCCATGCCGACCCGGCGATTTTTGTGGCTCCCGGCCGCGTCAACCTGATTGGCGAACATACCGATTACGCCGAGGGCTTTGTGATGCCGGTGGCGATCGATTTTGCCACCCTCGCGGGAATCTCGCCGCGCTCCGACGGGAAGGTCGTTGTCTATTCAGAGAACTACCAGCAAGAGCGCACCTTCGATGCAGCAACTTTGCCTGCCAAGGCCAGCAACCATTGGAGCGACTATCCGCTGGGAGTGGCAGCGATCCTGGCCGGGGAAGGCCACAAGATTCCAGCCTTCAGCCTGAGCCTGTGGGGCGACGTTCCGCTGGGCTCCGGATTGTCCAGTTCCGCTTCAGTTGAGGTAGTGACGGCGCTGGCCATCCTCTCGCTGATCGGGGCCAGTTATCCCGGGCCGGTGCTGGCCCGCCTGTGCCAGCGCGCGGAGAACGAGTTTGTGGGCGCCAATTGCGGCATCATGGACCAGTTCATCTCAGCCAACGGCGAAGCAGACCACGCGCTGCTGCTGGATTGCCGCGACCTGAGCTACAAGCTGGCGCCCATTCCTGCGGACGTGGCGCTGATCATTGCCAATACCATGGTGAAGCACTCGGTTGCCGGAGGCGACTACCCCACACGCCGCCGGGAATCCGAGGCCGCGTGCGCCGTGATTGCGAAGCACCGCCCGGGCGTTCCCTTTCTGCGCGACGCGACCCTTGAAGACCTTGAGAAATGGGGCAACGAGATGGAGCCGAAATCGCTCTTGCGCGCCCGCCACGTGATCAGCGAAAACCTGCGCACGGTGGCCGCCTGCGACGCGCTGATGAAGGGCGACATGGCCGAACTGGGACGGCTGATGGCCGAGGCGCACTGGAGCTACAGCAAGGACTTTGAAGGCAGTTGCGCCGAGGCCGACACCATGGTGGAACTGGCACAGGATTTGCCAGGCCTGATCGGCGCGCGGCTCACGGGCGGGGGCTTTGGCGGCTGCACCATCAACCTGGTGGAGCAGCGCCATGCCAAGGCGTTTGCTGAAGAGCTGGGCCGCCGCTATGCAACTGCGACCGGAATCGTGCCCCAGATTCACATTTGTCACGCCTCGGGGGGTGCACGCAAACTGGCCTGAAGTTGTTCTCATGCAGCCACATGACCGGTTTTTTTGCCGGCAGGGCGGTCGCGATGCGTTACGACGTGGTGATAATCGATTACTTCAGGGCGACTTGCGGTGTGCCTCAGCGGCGCAGCAATCACCGCATTCCTTGCTAAAATTACACTACGATGAAAACCGGGCGGGAAACGTTTTGCCCGGTTGGATTTTCCTTGATTACGATTCTTAGGCCGTCGCTTGACCGCTTGTGAGTGCCGCAGAGAGACAGATGATGCAACCCGCAGTGCCTAAACCTTTTTCCTACGAGACATTTCCTACTTCTGGCCTGGTCGCTTACTTCTCAATGGAGATTGCCATCCACCCTGCCATGCCTACGTATGCAGGTGGCCTGGGCATGTTGGCCGGCGACACCCTGCGCTCTGCCGCGGACCTGGGCGTTCCCCTGGTGGCCTTTACGCTGGCGCACCGCAAAGGATATTTCCAGCAGCATCTGAATGGCTCCGGCGAACAAAGCGAGGATATTCAGCCGTGGAACCCCGCCGACTTTTGTGCGGAAGAATCAGCTCGCATCACGGTCTCAGTGGAAGATCGCGTAGTGACGGTGCGCGCATGGCGCTATGAATTGCAGGGGCGCTATGGGCACGTGGTGCCCATCTATCTGCTCGACACCGACCTGGACGGCAACTCAGGCTGGGACCGCGGACTCACCGACCATCTTTATGGCGGCGACACCAACTACCGCCTGCAGCAGGAGATTGTGCTGGGGATGGGCGGAGCGCGCATGGCCAACGCACTGGGCCTGAATGTCAACGTCCACCACATGAACGAGGGGCACGCGGCGCTGCTGACCCTAGCGCTGCTGGAAAGCCAGATGAGCGGCGGGCCGCTGGCCGCAGCCACCGAGGCGGACATCGCCCAGGTGCGGCGCAAATGCGTTTTCACGACCCACACCCCGGTTCCCGCCGGGCATGACCGGTTTTCTACGGAGCAGACCATCCGCATCCTCGGCGGCGAGCGCACCGCGCGGCTTGAGAGGCTGGGATGCTTTCGCGATGGCCTGCTGAATATGACCCTGCTGGCCCTGCGCTTTTCGCGCTATGCCAACGGCGTGGCGCTGCAACACGGCAAGGTTTCGCGCACCATGTTTCCCGAGTTTCCAATCGACTCGATTACCAACGGCGTGCATGCGCCCACGTGGGTTTCGGAGCCGGTGCAGCAGATGCTGGATGCGCACATCCCCGCCTGGCGGCGCGACAACCTCTACCTGCGCAATGCCATCGACCTACCGGAGCAGGACGTGTTGAAGGCTCATGCCCGCGCCAAGGAAGATCTGCTGGCAGAGGTGGCCACGCGCACCGGGCTGGTGCTCAATCCCAGGGTGCTGACGCTGGGCTTTGCCCGACGAGCCGCCACCTATAAGCGCGCCAGCCTGTTGTTTACCGATCCCGAGCGGCTGCTGAAGATTGCCACTGATGCCGGCGGGCTGCAGATTCTCTATGCCGGAAAGGCCCACCCCCAGGACGCGCCCGGAAAAGCGCTCATTCACACCGTGATTGAAGCGGCCGGCAAGCTCTCCAACGACAAGCTGCGCATTGTCTACCTTGAGGACTACAACTGGGACCTGGGCGCGCTGCTGACCGCGGGCGTGGATGTGTGGGTGAACACGCCGCGGCGGCCTTACGAGGCCTCAGGCACCAGCGGCATGAAAGCCGCGCTGAACGGCGTCCCCAGCCTCTCGATTCTGGACGGATGGTGGATCGAGGGCTGCATCGAGAACGTGACCGGCTGGGCCATCGAGGACGGAGCCAACGACGCCGAAGAGGCGGGCTCACTCTACCACAAGCTGGAGACGGCAATCGTTCCGCTCTACCTGCAGCCAGCGGAGAAATGGGCGCGCGTGATGCGCACTACGCTGGCGTTCAACGGCTCCTACTTCAACACCAACCGCATGGTGAAACAGTACACGCGCAACGCGTACTACCCGGTGAAGCTTATAGAGCCGGCCAAGGTGGAAGAGGCGGCCTTCGCGGATTGAAGCGGCAACTGCCAGCGCTTAGTCCCCGGGCGCCTCTTCGAGTTCCTCGCCAATTTTCCGCAGCTTCATGACTCTCCACTGGAGCTTGTCAAAGAAGATGTAAACCACGGGTGTGGTGAAGAGCGTCAATGCCTGGGAAACCAGCAGGCCGCCTACGATGGTGATGCCCAGGGGCTTGCGCAGTTCCGAGCCCACGCCCATGCCGATGGCCAGCGGCAGGCCGCCGAACATCGCCGCCATGGTGGTCATCATGATGGGGCGGAAGCGCAGCAGGCAGGCCTGATAGATGGCCTCGACAGGGGGCAGTCCCTGGTCGCGCTCGGCCTGGAGCGCGAAATCGATCATCATGATGGCATTCTTCTTCACGATGCCGATCAGCAAAAGGATTCCGATCAGCGCAATGATGCTCAGTTCGGTTCCGGTGAGGAGGAGCGCGAGAATCGCGCCCACACCGGCGGGCGGCAGCGTGGAGAGAATGGTCAGGGGGTGAATCAGGCTCTCGTAGAGAATGCCCAGCACGATATAGACCGCCACCACCGCGGCCAAGATGAGATAGGGCTCGTTCTTGAGCGAATCCTGAAAGGCCTGCGCGGTGCCCTGGAAGGTGGCGTGAATGGCGCTGGGCATGCCCATGTCGCGCTGCACTTTTTCAAGCGCGGTTACGGCGTCGCCCAGGGCCACATTGGGCGCCAGGTTGAAGGTGAGCGTGACCGCAGGGTACTGGCCCTGGTGATTGACCGCCAGCGAGGTCCGCTGCTGCTCGTAGTGAGCGATGGCCGACAGCGGCACCATGGCGCCGCCGGTGGATGGAGTGGGAGCTGCCGTCGCCGCAGTGCCGCCCGAGGCCGCTGCGGGGATGGTTGGTGTGGTGGATTCAACAGTGCCCGCCGACGGGTTGATAGCCGTCAGAGTTCCGACCAGGAGCGGGTTGCCCGCCGCCAAGGCACCGGCGGTGGAGGTGGTGGCCGCAAGGGCGCCGCCGGAGGTGGGGAAGATTGCAGTGGCTCCGCCGGACGAAGTGGCCGCAGCCGGAGCCGTGGGAGCGGAACCCCCCGTGGAGGCCGCGGTAGCGGCGGAAAGCAGCGTGCCTGTGTTTGTGGCAGCGGGCGTGGAGCCGACCACATTGCTGGCTTTGATGTAAATGCCGTTGAGCGCGTCGGGGCTCAGCTGGTATTTGGGGTCGACCTCCATCACCACAAAGTACTGGTTCAGCCCGGTATACATGGTGGAGACTTCGCGCTGGCCAAAGGCGTCGTAGAGCACCTGGTCGATGGCGCTGGCGGTGATGCCCAGCCTGGATGCGGTGTCACGATCGATGACCAGGTTGGCCGCCAGTCCCTGGTTTTGCTGGTCGGTGGAAACGTCGCGCAGCTCGGGCATACCTCTCATGCGCGCCTGTAACTGCGGCGCCCAGCTATTCAGCTCGTTCAGATTCTCGTCTGAGAGGGTGTACTGATATTGCGCATCGCTGCCGCGGCCGCCGATCTGAAACTCCTGCTGCACCTGAAGAAACAAGGTTGCGCCGGGAACGCTGGTGAGCTTGCGGCGCAGCCGGTTGACCACCATGTCGCCGGTTACGCCCTTGCGTTCGTTCGGTGGCTTGAGGGCGATGAACATGTTTCCAACGTTGGTGCTGCCGCCGCCTGGCCCGTTGCCGCCCACAAAGGCTGTCACCGATAGGACGGCGGGATCGTCGAGCACCATCTGCGCAAGCTGCCGCTGCTTCTCTCGCATGGCTGGAAAGCTAATGTCCTGCGCGGCGCGAGTTCGGCCACCCATCCGTCCCGTGTCCTGCTGCGGGAAGAATCCCTTGGGCACGATGATGAAGAGATAGATATTGAGGACCGCTGAGCCCATGGCCACCGACAGGATGAGCCATTGGTGACGCAACACCCAGCGCAGCGCAGTCGCATATTCCGAGCGCAGCCATTCAAAGGCGTGTTCGCTGGCGCGATAGATGGGTCCGTGGCGGCTCTCGTCCCGCGCCTTGAGAAAGTGAGCGCAGAGCATGGGCGTGGTGGTGAGTGACACCAGCAGCGAGACGGCGATGGCCACGCTGAGGGTCACGGCGAACTCACGGAAGAGCTTGCCCACAATCCCGCCCATCAACAGAATGGGAATGAAGACCGCGATCAGCGAGGTGCTCATCGACAGCACCGTAAAGCCGATCTCCTTGGAGCCCTGCATGGCCGCATCGAAGGGCTTCATGCCCTTTTCAAGATAGCGGGTGATGTTCTCGATGACCACGATGGCGTCGTCAACCACAAAGCCGGTGGAGATGGTGAGCGCCATCAGCGAAAGGTTGTCGATGGTGTAGCCCAGGAGATACATCACGCCGAAGGTGCCGACCAGCGAAAGCGGCACGGCCACCGAGGGGATGAGCGTGGCCCACACCTCGCGCAGGAACAGAAAGACCACCAGCACCACCAGCACCACGCTGACGATGAGCGATATCTCAACGTCGTGGACGCTGGAGCGGATGGTCGTGGTGCGGTCCACGGCCACGTTGATCTTGATGGTGGGCGGGATGGCGGCCTGAAGACGCGGCATCTCGGCCATCACGCTGTCCACGGCGTCGATCACGTTGGCGCCGGGAATCTTGAAGATGACAATGAGTATGGCGTCCTTGAGCACGCCGCTGTGTCCCGGAGCATTGTTGCCCGCGACTCCCGCGGTGTGGATGTCGGCAACGCTGTCTTCAACCGTGCCCAGGTCGGACACGCGCACCGGCGCTCCGGTCTGATGGTTATAGCCGGCAATGATGGGCGCGTAGTCGCTGGCTTTGAAGATCTGGTCGTTGTCGTAGATCATCCAGCGGTGATCCAGGTCCTGAAAGGCGCCCTTGGGCCGGTTGGCATTGGCGCTGGCCAGCGCGGTGCGGACCGCCTCCAGCCCGATGCCGTTGTTACCCAGTTGCATGGGATTCAATTCCACACGCACCGCGGGGCTGGAACTGCCCCCGACAAACACCTGGCCCACACCTTGAATCTGCGAAATTTTCTGCGACAGGATGGAGTCGGCCATGTCGTAAATCTGGGCCTTAGGCACCACGTCGGAAGTGAGGGTGAGAATCAGGATTGGGGCTTCAGCAGGATTAGCCTTTCGGTAGCTGGGATTCTGGGGCAGATAGGAAGGTAACTGGCTGCGCGCCGCGTTGATGCTGGCCTGCACGTCGCGGGCGGCGGCATCAATGTTGCGGTTGAGGTCGAATTGCAGGGTGACGGAGGCCGAACCAAGTGAACTGGACGAAGTCATCTGGTTCACGCCGGCGATGCGTCCGAACTGACGCTCGAGAGGCGTAGCCACCGCCGAGGCCATGGTCTCGGGGCTGGCGCCGGGCAATCCCGTGCCGATGCCGATGACAGGGAAGTCCACATCCGGCAGCGACGCCACGGGCAGCACGGAATAGGCCACCGAACCCGCCAGCAATAGGGCCACGCTGAGCAGCGAAGTGGCTACCGGGCGCTGAATGAAGGGTGCGGAAAGATGCATGGGTCCCTCAGTCGCCGGCGACCGGTTGTTCGTTGGGTTCGTCGATCTTGGGCGACGCGGTGTAGAGGTGCAGCCGGTGCGCCAGCTTGTCAAAGTAGAGATAGACGACCGGGGTGGTGTAGAGGGTAAGCAGCTGCGAGAAGATGAGGCCGCCCACAATTGTGATGCCCAGCGGTTTGCGGAGTTCCGCGCCCACACCGCCGCCCAAGGCTAGCGGAAGACCGCCCAGCAGCGCAGCCATGGTGGTCATGAGGATGGGCCGGAAGCGCAACAGACATGCGGTGTAGATGGCTTCCTCGGCTGACTTGCCCTGGTTGCGCTCGGCATCGAGGGCAAAGTCGATCATCATGATGGCGTTCTTCTGCACGATTCCGATGAGCAGGATGATTCCGATGAGCGCGATGACGCTGAATTCAGTACGCGTAATCATCAGAGCCAGGAGTGCGCCCACACCGGCTGAAGGCAGCGTAGAGATGATGGTGATGGGGTGAATGTAGCTCTCGTAGAGCACGCCCAGCACAATGTAGACGGTAACCAGCGCGGCCAGAATCAGCAGCGGCTCGTTGGAAAGGGAAGTCTGGAAGGCGGCCGCCGTTCCCTGGAAGGTGGCGTTGATGCTGGGCGGCATGTTGATGCGCTGCTCCACGCGGTGTACCGCGGTGACCGCATCGCCCAGCGCCTTGCCGGGCGCCAGGTTGAAGCTGACCACGGTGGAGGGAAACTGGCCCTGGTGCCCGATTGCCAGTTGCGCGCGCGTCTGCTGCCAGTGGGCCACCATGCCGAGCGGCACCTGGGTGCCGTTAGCCGATTTCACATAAAGGTTATTCAGCGTGCTGGGATCGGTTTGGAAGTTTGCGCCCACCTCCATCACCACGTGGTACTGGTTCAACTGCGTGAACATGGTGGAGACCTGGCGCTGGCCAAAGGCGTCGTAAAGGGTGTTGTCCACGTCGGCCATGGCGATGCCCAGCCGCGCCGCGGTGTCGCGATCGATCACCAACTGCGCACCCAGCCCCTGGTCCTGCAGATCGCTGGCTACGTCGGTGACGACCTTTTCCTTGCCCAGCTCTCGCACCATCTGGCGTGTGTAGTTGGCCAGCTCGGCCTGGTCAGGATCTTCAAGCGCATATTGGAACTGAGTGCGGCTGACCCGGTCTTCCACCGTGAGGTCCTGCAGAGGCTGCAGGAAAAGCTGGATGCCGTCGACGGCCGCGAGCTTGGGTTGCAGGCGCTGAATGACTTCGCTGGCGGAGACTCCGCGCTGGTCCAGCGGCTTGAGCGTGATCTGGATGCGGCCCGAGTTCAGCGTGGTGTTGGTGCCGTCCACGCCGATGAAGGAGGAGATGTTATCCACCGCGGGGTCGCCGAGCACAACATCCACCAGCCTTTGCTGGCGCTCGGCCATGTTGGTGAAGCTTACCGTCTGCGGCGCTTCGCTGATGCCCAGGATCACGCCCGTGTCCTGCACAGGAAAGAAGCCCTTGGGAACCAAGATAAAGAGCAGAACAGTGGCCACAAACGTGGAGATGGTAACCAGCAGGGTGACAAAACGATAGCGCAGGACCACCTGCAAGGTGCGCCCATACGAGGCGATGATGGAGTTGAAAACCTTCTCTGACCAATAGTAGAAGCGGGTTTGCCTGGCGGTCGCCTTGTCTTGCAGGATGCGCGAGCACATCATGGGCGTAAGGGTCAGCGACACCACGGCGGACACGAGGATGGTGACCGCGAGGGTGATGGCAAACTCGCGGAAAAGCAGCCCGACCACGTCGCTCATGAACAGCAGCGGAATGAGCACCGCGATGAGCGAAACGGTAAGCGACATGATGGTGAAACCGATTTGTGCGCTGCCCCAGAGCGCGGCGCGCATGGGGCTTTCGCCCTGCTCGATATACCGCGAGATGTTCTCGATCATCACGATGGCGTCGTCTACCACAAAGCCCGTGGAGATGGTGAGCGCCATCAGGGTGAGGTTGTTGAGGCTGTAGCCGAGCAGGTACATCACGCCGAACGTGCCCACAATCGAAAGGGGCACCGCAATGGAGGGAATGATGGTGGCGGCCAAATTGCGCAGGAACAGAAAGATGACCATCACCACCAGCGCGATGGTGAGCATCAGCTCGTATTCCACGTCTTTGACTGAGGCGCGAATGGTAACGGTGCGGTCGGTAAGCACGCGCACCTGTACGCTGGCGGGCAGGCTGGTGCGCAGTTGCGGCAGCAACTTCTGGATGCGGTCGACCACCGCAATGATGTTGGCCCCCGGCTGGCGCTGGATATTCACGATGACCGCAGGCGTGCGATCCATCCAAGCGGCCTGCTGCGAGTTTTCCGCGGCGTCCACAATGGTGGCCACGTCTGAAGCGCGCACCGCCGCCCCGTTGCGATAGGCCACAATCACCGGCTTGTAGTCGGCGCTGGCGAGCAGCTGGTCGTTGGCGCCGATGGTATAGGACTGGCGCGCGCCGTTCAGCGTGCCCTTGGCCTGGTCGACGTTGGCCGCGGCCAGGGCGGTGCGCAAATCTTCAAGGCTCAGGTTGTAGGCCGCCAACTGCGCGGGGTTGGCCTGAATCCGCACCGAGGGTTTCTGGCCGCCGGCGATAGAAACCAGCCCCACGCCCGTAACCTGCGAGATCTTTTGCGCCAGGTTGGTGTCGGCCGCGTCTTCAATCTTATCCAGGGGCAGGGAATCCGAGGTCAGCGCCAGGGTCATGATGGGCGCGTCGGCAGGGTTCACCTTGCTGTAAATGGGCGGGTTGGGCAGATCGGTGGGCAGAAAGCTGTTGGCCGCATTGATGGCCGCCTGGACTTCCTGCTCTGCCACGTCGATGTTTTCGTCGAGGTTGAACTCCAGCGTGATGACCGAACCGCCGCCGGAGCTGACCGAGGTCATCTGCTTCAAGCCGGGCATCTGGCCAAACTGGCGCTCCAGAGGCGAAGTCACGGACGAGGCCATCACCTCGGGCCCCGCGCCGGGATAAAACGTGAGTACCTGAATGATCGGGTAATCCACCTCGGGCAGCGCCGAGACCGGCAACTGCTCGTAGCCCACCGCACCGGCCAGCATGATGGCCGCCATCAGCAGCGACGTAGCTACCGGACGCAGAATAAAAGGCCGGGAAGGACTGACACTCACTGCTGCTCTCCCTGACTAGCCTTGCCGTTCGTGCTGCCCGGGGCCGCAGATTGCGCACCCCGCTTGGACCCGGTCCCTAACGCGGCAGGAGGCTCGCCCGTCGCCGGAGCCTGCCCGACACCCTGGCTCGCCCGCTGACGGGCTAGGTTCACCGTGACCGGCTGTCCGGGCCGCAAGCGGTCCGCACCGTCCACCACCACGCTCGTTCCCGGCGCCGGTCCGCTGTCGAGAATGGTCACCTGGCCTTCGGCCAGCGCCACCTTCACAGGCTGCATTTTGGCTACCTGGCCGCCCTTGCCGTCGCTGTCGACGACCCACACAAACAAGGCTCCCTGCAACCCGGTCTGGATGGCCGCGGAGGGCACCACGAGCGCGTTGGGCCGGTCCTCAAGCACCAGGTGGATATTGACGAACTGGTTAGGAAACAGGGATTGGTCGCGGTTGTCGAAGACCGCCTTAAGCTTGTCGGTTCCGGTGGTGGTGTCGATCTGGTTGTCCGCGGTCAGCAATTGGCCCGTCGCCAGATTCTGCACGTCGCCGCGGTCGTAGGCATCCACGGGCAGGCGCCTCTCCGCAGCCAGCCTGTGCAGTACCGGGGGAAGCTGATTCTCAGGCAGCGTGAAGTAGACTGAGATGGGCTGCATCTGGTTGATAATAACCAGGTTGGTTGTATTGGCCGTGATGATGTTGCCGGGATCGACCAGACGCAGGCCGATGCGTCCGTTAATGGGCGACTGAATGGAGCACCAGTTGAGCTGTAACTGTGCGGTTTCGATGGCCGCCTTGTCTGATTCGATGGCTCCCAGGTACTGGCCCTGGGCGGCCTCGTCGGCTTCCATCGTCTCCTTTGACACCACACCGGCGGCATAGAGCGCCTTGTAGCGGGCGTACTCGGCCTGGGCATTTTTCAGCAGCGCCTCATCGTGGGACAGGGTGCCTTTGGCCTGGTCCAATGCGGCTTTGTAGGGACTGGGGTCGATCACCATGATGGTTTGGCCCTGCCTGACCTGCTGCCCCTCAATGAACTTTACCGGCTCCAACTGGCCGCTTACCCGGGCTTTCACCGTGACGCTCATATAGGGCGTCACTGTGCCCAGCGCCGTGAGGTAGATGGGCATGTGGCGTATTTCAGCGGGGGTTACCTGCACCGGAACCGGCCGACTCTGCAGTGCAGCCGCCTGGCTGGCGGTATTGGCCGCGTTTTGCTTCTGGTTCTGGTAAATCCGCCACACCACGAAGGCCAAGGCCGCCAGGAGGACAAGACCTAGAATGCGAAACCCCACACCCATGCGGCTGGGTCGTTGCGGTGCACCAAGTGCAGGTAATCGAGACTCAGAAGTGTCTTCAATAATGGCCATAATGTCGGTTCCGTCGTTTTCTCTCAGGTGAGCGCCCACGGTGCGGGCATGAATTTAGCAGTGGCGTGCAGAAGGCGAGATGCCCCTGGTCTTTTCTACGGACGTATTTGTTCTAACAAAGGTTTCGTTCCTCCCGGCCCGCCTGCGGCGGTCGTCCCAGATTTCCGTTCCGGATCGTTGCCCAGGACGAACATATACGGCCGATCCATGCGGCGAACGGCTGATTGAACGTGCTGCCCCTGACAGTCCACTATAATTTGGACGAATCGTGATGATGTACGTTGACTCCTTGCGTGTCTGCGGCGGCCCGCTTGTTCCGTCGCATCGTCAGCAGTTGCACGTTGCGGCCGCAGGCACCTTTGTGTCCAGTCCTGCGAGGCCCTATTGCCAGTGAACTCCACCACGGCCGCGCCTCCCGATCTGTCGCTGCCATTGTGTGTGGATCTCGATGGCACCCTGGTGAAGTCGGATACCCTGTTTGATGCAATTTGCCAGTTTGTACGCCGCCAGCCCCTGCAAATTTGGCGTCTATGCCTGTGGCTGGCCGCCGGCCGGGCCCGCCTGAAGATCGAGGTGGCCCGCCGCGCCCCGCTGAATGCCGCGCGCCTGCCTTACAATACCCCCCTGCTCCACTACCTGCGGGCGCAACGGCGCGAGGGCCGGAGCATCTACCTGACCACCGGCGCCGACGGCGCTTTGGCTGTGCGCGTGGCCGCACACCTGGGCATCTTCGACGCGGTTCTGGCCTCGGATGGAGCCACCAACCTGACCAGCGGCAAAAAGTTGGCCCTGCTGAAGGCCCGGTTCGGCGCATTCGACTATATCGGCAACTCCCAGGCCGACCTGGTGCTGCTGGCACATGCACACGCCGCCATGCTGGCCAACCCCACGCACAGCCTGCGCACCGCGCTTCGCCTGCGGCGCATTTCCGTCGCCAAAACATTCAAGGACCAGCGCCCCGTGGCGCGAACCTTCCTGAAGGCGATCCGCATTCACCAGTGGGCCAAGAACATCCTTATCCTTGTGCCTCTTGCGCTGTCGCACAAACTGGGGGCGGCATCGGTCGGCGCTGCGATCGCGGCTTTTTTCTGTTTCAGCTTTATCGCCTCGGCCAACTACCTGGTCAACGATATGCTCGACATCGAAAATGACCGGCGGCATCCGGTCAAGCGCATGCGCCCTTTCGCGGCGGGCGATCTGCCGGTGGGGGCCGGCCTTGGACTGGTTCTACTGCTGGTCGCGGCTTCGGCGGTCCTGGTGCCGTTTCTTCCCTCACCGTTTGTCCTATGGCTGGGAATCTACATGGTGTCGACCTCGGCCTATTCGTTCTATCTGAAGCGCGTCGCGGTGGTGGACGTTTTGCTTCTCTCCGGGCTCTACACCCTGCGTATGCTGGCCGGCGGTGCTGCCACCGGCACCGAGATCTCCCAGTGGCTGGCCAGCTTTTCAACCCTTCTGTTTCTTTCCCTGGCCATGGTCAAGCGCTTCAGCGAGCTGGAAAAGCAGCGCGAACGCGGCGCCACCGTCCTGCACGGACGCGGGTATGTGGTGAACGACATGGATCAGATACGCAGTTTTGGAACCGCCGGCGCTTACGCTGCCGTGGTGGTTTTCATGCTTTATATCGCGCGGCCCGACGTCACCGTGCTCTACCGTCACGCTTCGCGGCTGTGGCTGATCGTTCCCCTGCTGCTCTTCTGGGTCACGCGCGTCTGGCTGCTGGCCTCACGCGGCGAGTTGAATGACGACCCGATGGTCTTTGCCATACGTGACCGCGTTAGTTTGGCCGTGGGAGCGGCTGTGGTTGCGCTGGCGATCTTCGCGGCATAGGCGTTTGATGATTTGATTTTGAGCTTTCCCACCCCAGCGACGAAGACCTGCCGACGGGGGCTCCGGCGAGCCGTGCGGTTTCGAAGTCAGGATTCATTTATCCATCGCGGTCTGTCGAGACCCCGATTAATGCCCCCAATCTCAGGGCGGTAACAATCGGGACTATGGTTGCATCTTAGCGGGCATGGTTGCGGGCGAGGGAAGATAGTTCGAGTTACTCGAAAAACTCCGCAACATGGGGCATCAATGGTCTGAAAATGCATCTTTTGGCCCTGATCAAGCGTCTGCACAGTGTGCCAGTAACCCTCCCGTGCTGGTAGGTACTTCTCTGGTCAGCGTCTTCGTCTACCATAGTAGATTCAGCGGGGTTTCGGAACTGAGGCCGGCAGCTTCGCTCGCCAGTCTTGTATCCAGGTAACCCGGTCCAAACCGGACTGAGGCAATTGCCGATCCGGCCAGGAACTCTGCAACCGCGAATCACCCGCCTCAGGAGCGAGAAACAGCCCTATGTGGATTGTCCGGCTTGCGTTACGGCGGCCTTATACCTTTGTCGTTTTTGCGCTGCTGATTCTCATCCTTGGCGCGTACAGCATCGTTACGATGCCTACGGACATCTTTCCGAATATCGATATCCCGGTGGTCACGGTAGTGTGGCAGTACACCGGCCTCTCCGCCCAGGAGATGTCAAACCGGATCGCCTTCAACAGCGAGCGGGGCATGACCACCGCGGTCAACGACATAGAGCATATCGAGTCGCAGTCGCTGAACGGCCTTTCGGTCATCAAGATCTATTTCCAGCCGCATGTGAACATCGGCGCAGCGGTGGCCCAGGTAACAGCGATCAGCCAGGTGCAGTTGCGCAGCCTTCCTCCCGGCAGCCTTCCGCCCTTCATCATCCAGTACAACGCTTCGAGCGTACCGGTGCTGCTGTTGGGAATTTCAGGACAGGGCCTGAACGAGCAGCAGGTTTTCGATCTGGGCTCGAACACCATCCGCACGCAATTGGCAACCGTCGAGGGAGCGCAAACGCCCTTCCCCTACGGCGGCAAGCAGCGCCAGATTCAGGTGGACATCAATCTGCCCGAGCTGGAGGCCAAAGGGCTCTCACCTGCCGACGTGGTGAATGCCGTTGCCGCCCAGAACCTGATTGTGCCATCGGGCACCATGAAGCTGGACCGCTTTGAGTATGCGATCGAAACCAACTCCGCGCCCAGCATAGTGAACCAGCTGAACGATCTTCCCATCCGCGCGGTCAACGGCGCCGTGATCTACGTGCGCGACGTGGCCCACGTGCGCGACGGCAATCCGCCGCAGACCAACATCGTACGTGTGGACGGCCGCCGCGCGATCATGATGAGCATCATGAAGACGGGCTCGTCGTCTACGCTCGACATCATCGCCGGCATCCGCACCAAGCTTGCCGGCATCAAGGGACAGCTACCGCCGCAACTGCAAATCAACTTCCTCGCCGACCAGTCGATCTTTGTCCGCAGTGCAATTAATGGCGTGGTGCGCGAGGCGATTGTTGCGGCCTGCCTGACGGCCGTCATGATCCTGGTCTTCCTGGGCAGTTGGCGCTCGACGCTGATCATCGCGGTGTCGATCCCGCTGTCAATTCTTTGCTCGATCACCGTGCTCTCAGTGCTGCACGAGACCATCAACATCATGACCCTGGGCGGGCTGGCGCTGGCCGTCGGCATCCTGGTGGACGATGCCACGGTCGAAATCGAGAATATCAACCGCAATCTGGAGTCAGGCAAGGAGATCGAGCAGGCCATCCTTGACGGCGCGGCGCAAATCGCGGTCCCCGCTTTCGTCTCCACCTTGTCGATCTGCATCGTCTTCGTGCCCATGTTTCTGCTCAGCGGCGTAGCGCGGTACCTGTTCGTGCCGCTTGCCGAGGCCGTGGTTTTTGCCATGCTGGCCAGCTACCTGCTCTCGCGCACAGTGGTGCCCACCATGGCCAAGTACCTGCTGCACGAGCACGACGACGCCGAGGCCGCGCGAAAGAGCCACAGTCGTAATCCATTCACGCGCTTTCAACTGGCCTTCGAGTCCGGCTTTGAAAAGTTTCGCCGCTTCTACCTGGGCCTGCTCACGCTATGCGTCGACCACGCCCCGGTCTTCCTCATCCTTTTTCTGGTATTTGCCCTGGCGTCGGTGGGATTGCTCGCTCCATGGCTGGGCCAGGACTTCTTTCCATCGGTAGACGCCGGACAGTTCAAGCTGCACGTCCGCGCCCGCACCGGAACCCGCATCGAGGAGATGGCCGCGCTCTGCGACCATGTCGACGACACCATCCGCAGAGACATTCCGGCGAAGGAAGTGGTCACCATCGTCGACAACATCGGGCTGCCCTACTCCGGCCTGAACCTGTCCTACTCGACATCCGCACCCGTGGGATCCGCCGATGCCGATATTCAAGTGCAGTTGAGCCCGGACCATCATCCTACCCAGAACTACGTCGAACACTTGCGCAAGGTACTGGCCCAGCAGTATCCCGGCGTGACCTTTTACGTACTCCCCGTGGACATCGTCACGCAGATTCTGAACTTCGGTCTCTCCGCGCCTATCGATATTGAGCTCATCGGTCCCAATCTGTATGGCGACCGCTCCCTGGCCGAGCGCATGCTCAATGAGGTCCGCTACGTTCCCGGGGTCGCCGACGCCCGCATCCAGCAGCCCTTCGACCTGCCCAACTTCACCGTGAACGTGGACCGCACCCGCGCCCGGTCGGTCGGGCTTTCGCAACAGAATGTGGCCCAAAGCCTGCTGGTGGCCCTGAGCGGCAGCTTCCAGACCAGCCCCAGCTTCTATCTCGATCCGGCGAACGGCGTCAGCTATAACGTGGCCGTCCAGGCCCCGCAATACGGCCTGGATTCGCTGGCCGCGCTCAAGAGTCTTCCGGTTACCAGCTCCACAACTACAGCGCCTGCGAACACTGGCACCTCGACCGGCGCGCCGGGGGCCGCTCAGCCCGTCCAGGTACTGGGCAACATGGCCAGCATTGTGCCTGGCGCCGAACTGGGCACCGTGAGCCATTACGACGCCCAGCCGGTGATCGACATCTTTGCCAATGTGGACGGAACCGATCTGGGCACGGTGACCCGTTCCATAGAAAGAATCATTGCCCGCCACCAGACAGAACTACCGCGCGGTTCCCACTTTGTCCTCCGCGGCCAGAGCGAGACGATGAAGTCGTCCTACGTTGGCCTGCTCGCCGGCCTGGCCTTCTCCATCCTGCTTGTCTATCTGCTCATCGTGGTCAACTTCCAGTCGTGGCTTGACCCGTTCCTCATCATTTCCGCGCTGCCCGCGGCATTGGCCGGCATTGTCTGGTTCCTCTTCCTCACCAACACCCGGCTTAGCGTGCCGGCCCTCACCGGCGCCATCATGTGCATGGGCGTGGCCACGGCCAACTCCATCCTGGTGGTCAGCTTTGCCCGTGAGCAGTTGGAGATCCTGGTGGGCGACGCGCGCCGCGCCGCGCTCAACGCAGGCTTCGTCCGGCTGCGCCCGGTGCTGATGACCGCCCTGGCCATGATCATCGGCATGGTGCCCATGGCCCTGGGCCTGGGCGACGGAGGCGAACAAAACGCGCCTCTGGGCCGCGCCGTCATCGGCGGCTTGCTGCTGGCCACCGTGGCCACGCTCTTCTTTGTCCCGGCATTTTTCTCTGTCGTTCACGGCTGGCTCGAGCGCAGCGATAAAGCCGCACGCGGCGCCAAACTGGCCGAGTCCTTTGACGAGTTCGATTAGCCCACGTCCACAGCCTTAGTTTCGCGGAGTTGTTTGCTATGACCAACGAATCCAATCCGAACACGAATCCAGCTCCTCCGGCGGCCGAGCATCACGACGGAGCGCCCGAGCAGAAGGCCACCCCAGCGCGCTTCGCCGTGACCGGCATAGTGGTTGTGCTTTTGGCCGGTGCGGTGGTGGCCGGGCTGGGCATACTGAGCCGCATGCACCACAACGATGTGCTGGCCAAGACCACCAACGAGCTGGCCGCGCCCACCGTGTTCGCCCTGCCGCCCACGCCAGGCGCGCCGGTGGACAACCTTCTGCTGCCTGGCAACGTGACGGCCTTCACGGATTCGCCCATCTATGCGCGCACCTCGGGCTATCTGCTTCATTGGTACTTCGACATCGGCACCAAGGTGAAGAAGGGCGCGCTGCTGGCGGTGATCGACACTCCCGAAATCGATCAGCAACTAGCGCAGGCCGAGGCCGATCTGGCCACCGCGCAGGCCAATGCCAACAACGCCCGTATCCAGGCCGAGCGCTACACGGGGCTGGTCAAGTCCGACGCCGTCTCCCACCAGGACACCGATACCTTTGTCAACCAGGCCGCGGCCACTGCGGCGGCGGTTCGCTCCGCCCAGGCCAACGTGCAGCGGCTGCACGAATTGCAATCGTTTGAGAAGATCTACGCACCGTTTGACGGGGTGGTCACCGCCCGTAATATCGACACCGGTCAACTGATAGACCAGGGCGCGGCGAAAGAGCTGTTCCACATGCAGGCCATCCACACCTTGCGCGTTTATACCAACGTGCCCCAGCCTTATTCGCAGAGTGCGAAGCTGGGCGCGAAGATCGACCTCACCTTTCCCGAGCACCCCGGCAAAACTTACCAAGGCAAGCTGGTGCGCACAGCCGACGCCATCGATCCGGTGAGCCGCACGCTGCTGGTGGAAATCGATGTGGACAACCGCGACGGCCAGTTGCTGCCCGGCTCGCTGGCCCAGGTGCACTTCAAGACGACCCCCACCGGCCCCACCTTCATCGTGCCGGTTTCCGCGCTGATCTTTCGCCGGGAAGGATTGCAGGTGGGCACCGTGGCCAACGGCAACGTGGCGCACCTGGTTCGGGTAGTTATCAGTGAGGACGATGGCGCCAACGTGCAGATCGTGAACGGGCTCAACGCCGGCGACAGGGTGATCCAGGACCCACCCGACTCGATCATCGAGGGCGAAAAGGTGTCTCCGGTGAACCCGGCAAACCAAGCCAACGTGGGAGGCAAATAGCGATGCGGAGATGGCCGCTCGACCGCGACCGCCGGGCGCTCCAGGTCCTGATTCCGGGACTGGGGAAGGCTGCCTGCCTCGCATTGCCAATGACTGCGCTTCTCATCCTCACCGGCTGCAAGCCCGTCGGGCCTAATTACTCGCGTCCTATCTATACCGCGCCCGCGGCCTATAAGGAGACCGCCGCTATTCCTCCGCCGAACCCGGCCGGCGGCACCTGGCAGGCCGCCGCGCCAGGGCAGGCTGGGACGGGAAAGTGGTGGGAGATCTACCAGGACCCGCGGCTTAACCAGCTGGAAGAACGCGTGGGCGCGCACAACGAAAGCCTGCGCAGCGCCCTGGAGACCTACCTGGCCGCGCGCGACCAGATTGCCGTCGCCCGGGCAGCCTTCTTTCCCACGCTCTCCGCGGGACCCTCCGCCGCGCACGATAAGCTCTCTGCCCATCGCCCGCTGGCCACCACCACCAGCAACTACAACGACCTTCTCCTGACCGGCCAGGCGAGTTGGGAGCCGGACTTCTGGGGCCGCATCCGCCGCACCGTGGAGGCCGCGCACGAGACCGCGCAGGCGAGCGCAGCGGATATGGCCACCCTGGACCTGAGCCTGCACGCCGAACTGGCCCAGGATTACTTTGAGCTGCGCGGGCTGGACTCGCAGAGCCGCCTGCTCGAATCGACCGTGACCGACTACGAGCGGCAACTGGACCTGACCCAGCGCCGGTTCGGCGGCGGGATCGGCACCGACGTGGATGTGGCCCAGGCACGCACCGTGCTGGAAACTGTACGGGCGCAGTTGATCGACATCAACCAGGCGCGCACTGAATACGAGCATGCGATTGCGACCCTGGCTAATATGGAGGCCAGCGAGCTGACTCTGCCGCCCGCGCCGCTCGATCCTGCCCTGCCCAATATTCCGCCGGGCGTGCCCTCGGAGTTGATGGAGCGGCGGCCCGACATTGCCGCGAGCGAACGCCGCGTGGCAGCCGCCAACGCCCAGATCGGCATCGCCGTCAGTGCGTTCTATCCAACCATTACGCTGGGCGGCACGGGGGGTTTTGAAAGTACCCACGGCGGCACCTGGCTGCAGGGGCCAAGCGCACTGTGGTCATTGGGCGCGCAGGCGACGGAGCTGCTGTTCGACGCCGGCCAGCGCCACGCCCTCACCGACCAGACCCGCCATCTCTACGAATCCGATGCAGCCACGTACAAGGCCACGGTGCTGGCGGCTTTCAACGAGGTGGAAGACAAACTCTCCGACTTGCGCATCCTGGAGCAGGAGTCGGTGGCCGAGGGCCGGGCCGTGGACGACGCGCGGCACTCTCTGGACCTCTCGAACCAGCGCTATAAAGGCGGAGTGACAAGTTATCTTGAAGTGCTGACCGCCGAAAGCACCCTGCTGACCAATCAGCGCACGGCGACCGACTTGCAGACCCGCCAATTCGCAGCCAGCGTCCAGCTCCTCCGCGCCCTCGGCGGCGGGTGGGATGCGTCGCAGTTGCCGAAGTGAAGCGGGTTGGCCTGTGGTTCCTTCCTACCCTCGATCCTTGCTGGTGTCAGGGTTTAGATCGGCTCGCGCGGCAGCAAGCGAGCGCATCTCCTTGCCCATCTTGCTACGATTGATTGCCAACTGGATCAGCAGGTTGATAACGTTGCCGGTGACCCAGTAAAGCGACAGCCCCGAGGCGTAACGCCATAGAGAAAAGCCCATGACTGCGGGCATCAGAATACCGAGCATCCACCGCTGGGACGCCGTCATGCCGGGCACGGGCGTAATGTACTGCGTCAGGCACATGCTCGCGATGATAAGAAGAGGCAAAATGTGCAGCGGGTCGGGCAAGGAGAGGTCGGTGAGCCATAGCCAGTGCGCCTGGTGCAACTCGGCCGCGTTCCGCAGCACGCTCATGTAGGCAAAGAGCAGCGGCATTTGTAAAAGCAAGGGCAGGCAGCCACCAAACATATTGGCCCCCTCAGCCTTGTAGAGGGCCATCATCTCCGCGTTCATTTCCAGCCGCTTGGGGTCGTTGATCTTGAGGTGTGCGTATCGCTTTTTGAGGGCGTCAACCTTGGGTTGAACACGCATCATTTTCAATGACGACTTCATCGACATCATCCGTGGCCAGAGGATCAGCACGTTAAATATCACGGTGAAAACGATGATGGCCCAGCCCCAGTTTCCAACTCCGCGCTGGTGGAGAAAACGCAGCGCCAGATAGAGCGGTTTGGCGATGAATGTCAGCCATCCAAAATTGCTAGTTTGCTGGATGGATTGACCACCAGCCACTGCTGCCGGCGCTTTGGCGATCACCGCTTGAAGCGCTGGAGATTGCATTTGAGCGGGGGGTTTGGGCCTCTGAACATGTTGGTAGCCAAAGAGGAGCATGAAGGCCAGCAGGGTGAAAGCCAGCAGAGAGCGTGCATCACCGTTGCCGCCAGAATTGCTGGATTGAAGATCAGGATTGTGAATCTCAGGCAAAAGACACCTTTTCCTTCCGGGACAATGGTCCGGAGAACCGTCGGAATAGACAGGCATGCACGGCGACTCAAGGCCGCTATGCGCTTGGAATCCAATGGAATCAGGAAAAGAGAGGCGGGGGACGCTGGAAGGAAGGAGCAAGACTCGGCCCGGGATCTACCACGAATAGAGGCACAGTGATCCAACGGCGGGTACAGTCGAAGATTGGAGCAACCCACGACGGCGGGAGGGCCTTGAGGCAGGCAGCGATGGTGCGACAGACCGCCGGGGAGCGCGCAACCACGAACATGAGCAGGAAAGTCAGCAGGATAAGGGAAACCATCCCGCTCATCCCTGCAAACAAGAGCGACTGATAGTACGGAAGGCACAGCACAAACAAGCAGAACAATTGCTCTGTGGTCGCTTGCCTGTAGCCTCGAGGCCTGGTCACATGCTCTCCCTTGCAGGTGATTGTACAGCCCGGTAGTTGAACCGCGTGGCGGAAGCTCCTTCATCGATTGCGAAATCGCTTTGGCACACGCCCGGCTTTGTGAACACGGGCAAGGATGACCGTGCCCATCGTTCCTCTTCCGAGGCCTATTGCTTTCCGATCTTGTCGATCTCGCGCTGCAAGGCAAAGCTGTCGAGCGTTGCCAGCGGCAGAGAGAGGAAGAGGCTGATGCGGCGGTCGAGTATGGAGAAGGCATCGGAAAATGCGCGGTCGATCTCTTCGGGCGTGCCCTTCACTGCGGCCGGGTCGGGGATTCCCCAATGCGCGGTCATGGGCTGGCCCGGCCAAAAAGGGCAGACTTCCTTCGCCGCGTTATCGCACACGGTGAAAACGAAGTCGATGGGCGGCGCGCCGGGTGAGGAAAACTCATCCCAGGACTTGCTGCGCAGGTTGGCCGCACTCAATCCCGCCTTTTCGAGTTGGCGAATCGCCTCGGGGCGCACGGCTCCCGACGGATGGCTGCCGGCGCTGAAGGCGGTGAAGTTGGGAAAGCCTTTGTGGCTCATGATGGCCTCAGCCATGATGGAGCGGGCGGAATTTCCGGTGCAGAGGAACAACACGTTATAGCGGGCCATATCGATCATCCTTGAGAAACGTTAAGGCGTTTTCGGCCTGACTGCTTACAGCCGAGATGGGCATCTATGGCCTCCCACCCAGAGTTCTGTTCACACTCAAATCGAAAATGCTCTGTTAGAGGCGAGATACGTTGGTTGGCGAGTTCCTTCGCCGGCAAAGAGCAGGGCCAGGGCAGGACTCCTGGAACTTGAACAAAATCCGTTCCACCCCGGCAGGGACAGAAAACATATTTGCATAAGCGACTATATTTCTTGCCAACATATTCGTCAAGGCGTATAAGAAATGCATGGCGGCAAAATCGTCTCAGTTCAATATGGAGCGCTTCTTCCAGGCATTGGGGGACAACACGCGTCTGCGCTTGCTCAACCTGATGGGGGACCAAGAGATTTGCGTTTGCTATTTTGTTGAGATTCTGGCGCAGGGTCAGCCCAAGATATCCCGGCATCTGGCCTATCTGCGCCGCGCGGGGATTGTGGAGGCCCGGCGCGAAGGGAAGTGGATGCACTATCGCATCGCGATGCCGTCGAATATCGGCGCGGCCCAGGTTCTGCGCCAGACGCTTGCATGGCTGAAAGAAGATCGTGCGATGCAGGCAGACCGCGCGCGCCTGTCAAAGGCCTGCTGCAGTCCGGCGAGGTTTTCCGCTCTTCAAGACGCACCCCTGCCCGTTGCGATTGAGCGGCCAACCGCGCTTGAGGCCAAATAACCATGTCGAGCAGGCCATATACGCAGGGCCAGGTGTGCACTCCGCTGCAGCGGAAGAAGCTCTCATTCCTTGATCGCTTTCTCACTCTGTGGATCTTCCTCGCCATGGCGATCGGAGTTGGCCTGGGCCACTTCATCCCCAGTTCCGCGGGATTCGTCAACCGCTTTCAGAGTGGCACCACGAACATCCCCATTGCCATCGGGCTGATCATCATGATGTTCCCGCCGCTGGCGAAGGTTCGCTATGAGAAGCTGCATGATGTTTTCCGCAACAAGCGCGTTCTGGGGCTATCCCTGGTTCAGAACTGGCTGATTGGCCCCGTCCTGATGTTTCTGCTGGCGATGGCGTTCCTTCGCGGAGAACCTGCCTACATGCGCGGCCTGATTCTGATTGGCATTGCGCGCTGCATTGCGATGGTGCTGGTTTGGAACGAACTGGCAAACGGAGACACGGATTATGCCGCCGGACTGGTGGCCCTGAACAGCGTGTTCCAGGTGCTCTTCTACAGCCTCTACGCATGGGTCTTCATCACCGTGCTGCCCCGGTGGTTCGGGCTTGAGGGCAGCGTGGTAGACGTGGGCATCGCGCAGATTGCGAAGAGTGTCGGCATCTACCTCGGCATCCCTTTCGTCTCCGGGATGATTACCCGCTTTAGCCTCATCCGGCTCAAAGGCGAGGAGTGGTATCGCACACGATTCATTCCCAAAATAAGTCCGCTCACATTGGTTGCCCTGCTGTTCACGATCCTGGTGATGTTTTCACTGAAAGGCGACCTGATCGTGCGCTTGCCGCTGGATGTGATTCGCATTGCGATTCCGCTGGTCATCTACTTTCTCGTCATGTTCCTGGTCAGTTTTTGGATGGGGAAGCGGCTCGGCGCCAACTACGCACAATCCGCCACACTCTCATTTACCGCAGCCGGAAACAACTTTGAGTTGGCGATCGCGGTAGCAGTGGCCGTCTTCGGACTGAACTCCGGCGAAGCGTTCGTGGGTGTTGTGGGGCCGCTGATTGAAGTTCCGGCACTCATTAGCCTGGTGAACGTTGCCTTCTGGATGCGGAGGCGCTACTTCGCTTCCGACGGGCGAGACTTCACAGCCACCCCGGCCGCGAAGGCATCGTAGCGGAATAGAGGGCCGGCCCCGGGACTATCCGCTACACTTGCCTCTGTGATGCCGCACGCCCTGGCCCTGGCCGTGGAAGTGGCGACCACGGTGCTGGCCGTGGCCGGGATAGGCTACTATGCGGCGGCCCTGGTGGCGGCTCGGCTGTTTGTGGCCGCACGGCGCGCGCCCCTGGCGAGGTTTGCGCCCGGGGTGAGCATCCTGAAGTCGCTGAAGGGGCTTGACCCCGGCATGCTGGACGCCTTTCGCAGCCACTGCCGGCAGTCGTACAGCGGCGAGTTCGAACTGCTGTTCGGTGTCTCGGGACTGGACGACCCCGCGGCGGACGCTGTGTCGCGGCTGCGGAGCGAATTTCCTGAGCAGGCGATCCAGCTGATCGTGTGCCCCGAGCGGCTGGGTACAAATGGCAAAGTGAGCACGTTGGCCCAGCTTGTGCCGCATGCCCGCCACGATTTTCTGCTCATCAACGACTCCGACATCACCGTGGGACCGCATTACCTGGAGAGGGTGATGGCCAGTTTCGCCGCGCAACCGGTGGGGCTGGTGACTACGCTCTACCGGGGCCGCGCCCGCGGCACGCTGGCCTCGCGGCTTGAGGCGCTGGGCATTGCCACGGATTTTCAGGCCGGGGTGCTGCTTTCGCGCATGATCGAGGGCGGCCTGAGCTATGGCCTCGGCTCCACGCTGGCGGTGCGGCGCGCGGCATTGGACAAGATTGGCGGAATGGCCTCGCTGGCCGACCACCTGGCCGACGACTATGAACTGGGCGCGCGGGTGGCCCGGGCCGGCTACCGCGTGATCTTAAGCAGCGAAGTGGTGGAAACCGCCACGCCGGCTTATGGATGGCGCGGCTTTGCGGAACACCAGCTGCGCTGGTCGCGGACGGTGCGCGATGCGCGCCCCTGGGGATACGCGGGGCTGGTGTTTACGCATGGGCTGGGCTGGGCGCTGGCAAACGTGCTGGCCAGCGGGCTGAGCCCGTTGAGCCTGTGGCTGCTGGGGTTGAGCTTCTTCCTGCGCATGGCGCTGGCCATGGCGGTGGGAGCCGAGGTGCTGGGCGACCACCAGGTGCTGCCCAACCTGTGGCTGCTGCCGCTGCGCGACCTGGTGGCCATGGGGATGTGGGTGGCGGGCTTTGCGGGCAATACCATCGTGTGGCGCGGGGAGCGGTTCATGGTGAAGAAAGGGAAGCTGAGCAAGGTGGCGGGTTAACAAGAGAATTGCGTAACCTGCGGCGCTCTTCATCCTTCAAAACCAAGGATTCACAAATCTGGCCTTTCAGGAGGCGACGCCGGTCTGGTACATTCCGTGCACGCGGCCTGAGCCGCGTGAGGAGAGATTCCATGCACCCTGCAACACAATTCGCCGGTCACTTCCCTGCCCGCATTCTCGGTTGTTGTCTGCTGGCTGCTGCATCCGCACTCGCTTTTCCGCAGGCCGCGGCGCCGCCCAAGCCGGCTGTGGGGACAAAGACGCCGCCCGCGCAGGTTTATGGAAAGCTGCTGAGCGGAATGGAGAAGGAGTTTGTATCCGCCGCGGAGGCCATGCCGGAAGACAAGTACGACTTTGCGCCCCCGGCGACGTCGGGCGAGTTCAAAGGCGTGCGCACTTTCGGCGCGCAGGTGAAGCATGTGACGGAGGCCAGCTATTACTTCTTCGGCGGGCCCAACTACAGCGAGGCCGAGGACAAGGCGAAGAGCGACGCGATTGAAAAGCTGACCACCAAGGCCGATATCGTCAAGGCCTTGAAGGAGTCCTTTGTGCAGGCGCACGCCTTTGTAGACACCATCACCGCGGAGAATGCGTTTGTGGAGACCGGACATGGCACGCGCGGCGGAATGGCGGCGTTTGGCCTGGCGCACATGATGGACCACTACGGCCAGATGGTGGAATACCTGCGCATGAACGGCATTGTTCCCCCGGCCAGCCGCGGCGGCATGTAGGGCGAAACGAGCCGGACCGAGCAGGCTGGCCCAGTCCCACGTTATTGCTCGCGCATGGCGGTCACCGGATTGATGCGCATGGCCCGGAGCGCGGGCAAATAGCAGGCCAGGACGGCGATGGCCGACAACAGCGCGGTTACGGAAACCACCGTGAGCGGGTCAGAGGCGCTGACGCCATAGAGCATGCCGCGCAGGAAACGGGTGAGCACCAGCGACAGCGCCAGTCCCAAGGCCAGGCCGATGGCCGCGAGGCGCAAACCCTGATAAAGCACCAGGCGCAACACGTCGGACCGCGAGGCTCCCAGGGCTACCCGAATGCCGATCTCATGCGTGCGCAACGCCGTACGGTAAGCCACCACACCATAGATGCCAGACGCCGCGAGCACCAGGGCGAGCAGACCGAAGGCGGTGGCAAAGGTCGACTCAATCATCTCGAACATGCTGCCCATCTGAATGCCCTGCTGAAGAGTGCGCACATCGACGACGGGCAACTTTGAGTTGAGTTCGTGCACCGCCTGTTGCACCGGTTCAGCCAACTGTTGCGGATCGCCCAAGGTGCGCACGTGGATGATCGTCTGTGGCCGGGACATCTGAAAGAACGAGAAATAAAGCAGAGGCTCCGGCGGCTCATTCATACGCTGGTGCTTGATGTTCTTCGCCACGCCGACAACCGAATACCAGTGGCCATAGACGCTCACCCGCTTGCCCAGGGGTAACTGCCCCGGCCAGAAGCGGTTGGCCATGGTCTGGTCGACAATGGCCACGCGCGGCGCGCCTTCCAGGTCCTCCGGCGTAAACTCCCTGCCCTGAAGCAAGGGAATCTTCATGGTGGCGAAATATTCGCCGGTGACGGACGAATGCCGCACTTCCATCGATTCATGTGGCCGGGGCACATATCCCTCGGGAAAGGCATCGACCGATCCGCGGGTAAAGTTGAGCGGAACCCAGTCAGACAATGCAACCGAGGTGACTCCCGGAATAGCCTCAAGTGTGGCGAGAAGCTGATGCTGAAACACCTTGGCGCCGGCTCCGGAATATCCCGCCGATCGCAGCTCGACGGAGGCGAGCAGGACGTGCTGCCGGTCGAAGCCCGGGTCAGCCTCGCTGGTGTTTCTGAGCGTGCGCAGGAAGAGTCCGGCGGTAACAAGGAGCGCGAGGGACAAGGCGATTTGCGCCACGACGAGCCCGCTCAGGAGATTGCGATTGTGAGAGCCAGAGGAGACGCTGGCCGCCTCTTCTTTGAGCACCTCGGCAGGGGACACGCGCGACGATCTCCACGCAGGGAGCGCGCCGCAGATGATGCTGGAGCCAAGGGCCAGCAGAAAGATCGCGGCGATTACGTTGTGGTCCACATAGCCGTTGAGCACGATGGGGTTTGCATTGGGCGGAATGAAGCGGGCCATGGTTTTGGCCGACCACGTGGTGAGCACGATTGCCACCGCGCCGCCGGCGAGCGCCACGAACAGGCCTTCGAGAATCATTTGACGCATGAGCGCGAGACGCCCCGCGCCCAGCGATTGGCGGATGGCAAGTTCGCGCCGCCGTGAGACAAAACGCACCAAGGCGAGGGTGGCGACGTTGGCGCAGGTGAGCAGCAGCACCACACCGGCAATGGCCAACAGAATTGGCAACGACGCAGCCAGGTACACGTTGGCGCCGAAGGGCGAGCGCCACAGGGGATCGAGGTAGATGCTGTTCACGCCGAGGTGGTCGTCAGGGTACTGAGCGACCAGTTGCCGCATCTGCACGTCCAGGTCCTGTGTGGCGTTGGCGCGGCTGACGCCGGGGCGCAGCCTGCCCATCACGTTGAGCCAGGGGTCGCCGCGCCCTTGAATCTGCCAATTGTCAGTACCCTGGCGCAAAGCAGAGAGCGGCAACCAGGCATCGGTGCGGATGCCGGTCTTGCATCCTATGAATCCTGGCGGCGCCACGCCGATCACAGTTAAAGGCTTCTGGTTGATTTCGATGGACTTGCCAACGATGGCCGGGTCGGAAGCGAAGTGGGCTTCCCAAAGCGCATAGCCCAGGACCACGTAAGGCGCTCCGGCTGGCTGCGCTTCTTCGCCGGGCAGGAAAAAGCGGCCCAAGTAGGGCTTGATACCCAGCACATCGAAATAGTTCGACGACGTGTTGGCAGCATAAATACGTTCGGGATTGTCGCCGCCGGTCAACGTCGCCCAATCGTCGTGGTAGCCGAGGATGCCGCTGAAGCTGTGATTCATCTGGCGCAGATCGCGGTAATCCGGATAGGAGAGCGGCGGCGAGGGTGCGGTGTTCCACGCGCCGCGCATGATGGTGACCAGGCTGCCGGTGTCGTGGGCTCCAGGGACGGGATTCAGCATGGTTGCGTTGATCCAACTGAAGACGGTGCTGTTGGCGCAGATGCCCAGCGCCAGCATCAGCACGGCCGTGAGCGCGAATCCCGGGCTCTTGCGAAGCTGTCGCAACGCGAAACGGACATCCTGGAAAAGCCCAGCCATGGAGACGCCTCCCCAAAAAACTCTTCTCTCGGTTGAGAGAGTAATTATGCTCCCAGAGGTTGCATGCGCCGCGCCAAAGTGACGACGCATGTAAGTGGTTGACTGGACATTGTTTACCTAAGAGAGACAGGGTAGTGGATTGGGGCCGCGATGTCCGCTGGCGCACAGAATGTCCGCTTTCGCACAGTAAGGCGGGCGCAGGAATTGCAGGGCAACGGGAAACGGCCGACGTTCCCGCAGGTTCGATTGGAACGGCTTTATATCGCGAGCGTATGATGCTTTGTTGCCATCCACCGGGCCTGCGGGTCAGTGCGCGAGATGGCGGGAAGAGCCGTGCAATGCAAGATTGCGGCGGATCTGAAGGGCTGCGGCAAACGGTGGGTGGCGAAAGCGGAACCGAATCGGCTGCGGGCGCGCCTTCTCCAAACCCCGCTCCGGCGTTGGTGTATGACCTGAGGCGGAACGGCGACGGCTCCGATGGATTCTACGCCGAGACGGCGCGGTTCTCCGCAGCGCTGGTAGCCGGCATCGAGAGCCGTGCGGGCAGCGTGCTCGACGGCTACAGCCGCCACGTGCGGGAATTTCTGGGCGAGACTCCGCGTAGCCGGGGCGAATATGCCATTGAGCTGCTGACACTGGGCATGGCCCTGAGGGGATATGAAGGCCCCGCGCAAAAGACGCCGGGCTGGGCTGTGGAATTGGCTCGGGAACTCTACCGGGTGCGTTGCCGCTTTGCGTGCGTGAAGGCAGTGGCCGACGCGGTGCGGACGGTGCTGACG
>Ga0182013_10001522_pt1 | contig 31688 bp, 29 predicted proteins | sample 612S2MmetaG_FD_120487 | JGI IMG/M metagenome (GOLD analysis project Ga0182013, IMG submission 120487) | Permafrost microbial communities from Stordalen Mire, Sweden - 612S2M metaG | ecosystem: Environmental > Terrestrial > Soil > Wetlands > Permafrost | place: Sweden: Stordalen | collected... | reverse complement strand
GCGGGCGATCGACAGTCCGCGGCACTTCTCCGAGCTCGGCCCGGCCGACGGCCTCGCGGTCGGCCTCGCGCAGGCGCTGGCGCTGATCCCGGGCGTCTCGCGCAACGGCGCGACGCTCTCCGCGGCCCGGCTGCGGGGGTTCTCCCGCGAGGACTCACAGGCGATCTCCTGGGGTATCGCGCTGCCGGTGATCCTCGGCGCCGGCGCGCTGAAGGCTGGTGACCTGCGTCACGGCGCCGGCGCGGCGGCCGGGGGCGCCGCCGCCTTCGGCTCGACCCTCGTCGCAGCAAGGCTGCTGCGACGCCGCGGCCGCGCGCTGCTGCCCTACGCGGTCTACCGCTGCCTGCTGGCGATCTGCGTCCTGGCGCGTCTGGCTCGGCGCCCGTGACCGCGCTCGGCACGGTCATCGCCGGCCGCTACCGCCTCGACGAGGAGGTCGGCCGGGGCGGAATGTCGACCGTCTACCGGGCTTTCGACACGGTGCTCGAACGCCCCGTCGCGATCAAGCTGATGCACCGCGAGATCGCCTCGGACTCCGACCAGCTCGAGCGCTTCCGGCGCGAGGCGCGCGCCGTCGCGCAGCTCAACCATCCGCACATCGTCTCGGTGATCGACGCCGGCGAGGAGCCCGGAGAGGGCGATTCGGATGTCGCGGCGCCGTTCATCGTCCTGGAGTACGTATCCGGCGAGACGCTCAAGACCGTGATCCGACGGGAAGGCCAGCTCGAGATCACGACCGCGATCGCCTACGCGATCGAGATCGCGCGCGCACTCGCGGCAGCGCACGACCGGCAGATCGTCCACCGCGACGTCAAGCCGCAGAACATCCTGCTCGGCGAGGAGGGCGGGGCGAAGATCACCGACTTCGGGATCGCGCGGTCGCTGACCGAGGAAAGCCTCACGCTCACTGGCCGGGTGCTCGGCACCACGGACTACGTCGCACCCGAGCAGGCGCTCGGCCAGCCGGTGACAGGACAGTCCGACGTCTATTCGCTCGGCATCGTGCTCTACGAGATGCTGACCGGCGGGGTGCCCTTCCACGCCGACTCACCGGTCGCGGTCGCGATGAAGCACGTCCGCGAGCAGGCGCCGGACATCCGCGAACTGCGCCCGGAACTGTCGGCGGCGACGGCGGCGACAGTCGAACGGGCGATGGAGAAAGACACGACGCTGCGATACCCCGACGCGGCCTCGTTCGCCTCGGCGCTCGAGGACGTGCTCGCGATCGAGGCCACGCGCGCCGGGCAGGCCGGCGGCGAGGTGACGAGCGTGATCAAGACGCTGCCGCCGGTCAAGCGTCGCCGTCTGCCGCTGCGGGTGCGCAACCCGCGGCGCTGGTTTGCGTTGATCCTCGCGCTCGTGCTGATCGCGGCCGCGCTCGTCTACCTGCTCGTGATCCGCACCCACGCCGGCAGCGAGCCGCCACTGCGCGAGGGACCGCTGACGGTCGTGCCGCTGGCCCAGAACGCGGCGACCTCCTACAACCCGTTCGGTACGGAACCCGAAAACCCGCGCCTCGCCGCAAACCTCGTCGACGGCGACCCGACGACGAGCTGGAGCAGCGCGGAATACTACGACGCCAACATCAAGCACCCCTCGGGGCAGAGCGGCTTCGGTGTCTTCCTCGACGCCTCACCGGGGCTCGACGCGCTCGCGATGCAGGTCCTGACCTCCACGCCCGGCTTCAGCGCCGACGTCTACGTCGCGAACAGCGTCAACCTCGCGCTGCCGTACGGGAATTCGACGCCGCTGACCAAGCGCGGCTGGGTCGGACCCGTCGGCTCGGACGCCGACGTCGCCGCCAACGCGCGAATCCCGCTCGACCTCGCCGGCCACCGTTACAGCTACTACCTGCTGTGGATCACGGCGCTCTCGCCGGGCGCCCACCTCGTGACGATCTCCGAACTGCAGCTGCTGCGCTAGTAGCTGATGGCGCCGCGGCGCGCGTGGCGTTCCAGCGCCCGCTCGCAGAGCCCGCGCACGAGCTCCGGATACTCGACGCCGCCGGCGCCGACGAGCTTCGCGTAGACGCTGAACGGGGTGAACCCGGGCATCGTGTTGATCTCATTGAGCAGTACGCGGTCACCCTCGACGAAGAAGTCGATTCGCGCGAGTCCCTCGCAGCCGGCGAGTTCGAAGGCCCGCAGCGCCGACTCGCGCACGCGGCCGGCGAGCGCCTCCGGGATCGCGGCGGGAACCGTCAGGCGCATGCCCCCCGGTGAGTACTTCGCGTCGTAGTCGTAGAACTCGCGCTCGAATTCGATCTGCCCGGGCGGCGAGGCGGCGAGCTCTCCGCCCGCCAGTTCGAGCACGCCGCACTCGATCTCGCGGCCGGTGCTCGCAGCCTCGACGATCACCAGCTCGTCGTGTCCGAGCGCGCGCTCGATTGCCGCGGCCAGCGCCGTCTCCTCGGCGACCTTTTCGATCCCCACCGATGAACCCAGGCGCGCGGGCTTGACGAACACCGGCAGTCCGAGCGCGGCGCAGCGCTCGAGCAGCTCGCCGCGGCGCGCCTGCCAGGCGCGCGCCGCGACGCCGACGTAGTCCACCTGCACGAATCCGTTGGCGCCGGTCAGCGCCTTGCAGAGGACCTTGTTCATGCACAGCGCGGAAGCCTCGACGCCCGAGCCGACGTACGCGACACCGAGCGTCTCGAGGGCGCCCTGCACGACGCCGTCCTCGCCGAAGGGCCCGTGCAACGCCGGGAACACGACATCGGCGCCGTCGAGGCCGCGGCCGGGAGTGAGCACCAGCTCGCGGCCGTCGGCCCGCCAGACACCGTCGCGGTCGATCTCGACCGTCCAGGCCTCGAGCCCGGCCGCCTGGAGACCCTCGACGACGGCCTGCGCCGAGAGCAGCGAGACCTCGTGCTCGGACGAGCGTCCTCCCGCGAGCACGGCGACGCGCGGCTCGGCCATCGTCAGTTGCCGGCCGGCGGAGTGGTCGTCGTCGGTGTCGTCGTCGGGACGTATTCGCCGACCGCGATCGTCACGGTCGCGCCCTTGCGGCCTTTCGTGCCGGAGTCGGGCGACTGCGAGACGACCGTCCCGTTGCGTTCTTTTTCGCTCGTCTGGGTCTTGGTTTCCTTGACCTTGAAGCCCGCCGATTCCAGTGAGCGCCGCGCACCTGCGGCGCTTTCGCCCTTGACGTTGGGGATCGCGACTTCGCTGGACGCTTCGGCGACGACGAGCGAGACGGCGGTTTCCGGGTTGACCTGTTCACCGGCCGTCGGCGACTGCGAAAGCACCGTTCCCGCCGGTTCGCTCGAGGACCGCTTCGTCACGGTCCCGACCCGCAGTTTCGCGGCGCGCAGCGCTTCTTCGGCGGCTTCCTGGCGCCCGCCGACGACGTTCGGGATGCGCACCTTTTCCGGGCCCTGTGAGACGTTGAGCTTGATCGTGCTGCCATTCGCGAACAGCGTCCCGGCGCTCGGTTCGGTCGAGACGACAGTGCCCTGCGGCACGCTGGCGCTGGCGACCGGCTGGACTTCGACCTTGAAGCCGTCCTTCTGCAGTTCGGCGATCGCGGTCTTTTCGCTGCGCCCGACGACGTTCGGGACGGCCTTCGAGCTCGGGCCGCTGGAGACTTCGAGTTCGACCTTCGAGCCCTTTGCGATCGAGTTCCCGGCGGACGGGCTCTGCGCGATCACCTGCCCCGCAGGCTTGGTCGCCGAATGGACCGGCGTGGAAAGCGGTTCGAGGCCGTCGGCGCGGAGCGTCGCGAAGGCCATCTGTTCGGTCTGCCCGACGACGTTCGGCACGGTCACTTCCTGCTTCGGTTTGAAGATGAAGAAGGCCGCGACGGCGACCGCGATCAGGGCCAGCACGGCGAGCGTCCACCAGAGCGCCTTTTTCGAGCCCGGCGGCTGTTCGTCCTCGTCGCCGTCGCCGGCGGCCACAGCGGCGGCCGGGGCCATCATCGTCGCCGCGGTCGGAGGCACAGGCGTGCCGCGCAGCTGGGTCATCGACGCGGGCCCGCTGTCACCGGTCAGTCGGTCGCGCTCGAGCTGCAGAGCGTGGATGAAGCCGTCGTCGGTGGTGAAGCGGTCGGCGGGCGCCTTGGCGAGTGCCTTGAGCACGATCGCGTCGAGCGTCGGGGGCACCGTCGAGTTGATCGCGCTCGGCGGGACCGGCTCGGCGGCGACCTGCTTGAAGGCGATCGCGACAGCGGTCTCGCCCTCGAACGGCAGCACCCCGGTCAGCAGCTCGTAGAGGATCACCCCGACCGAGTAGAGGTCGGCGGCCTCGGTCACGTCGTAGCCCTGGGCCTGCTCGGGCGAGAGGTACTGCGCGGTGCCGAGCACCGAGCCGGTCATCGTCATCTCCGAAGCACCGGCGCGCGCGATGCCGAAGTCGGTGACGAGCGCCCGGCCCTCTTCGTCGACGATCACGTTCTGCGGCTTGAGGTCGCGGTGGATGACGCCCCGGCTGTGGGCGAAGCGCGCGGCCTGCAGCACCTGGAGCGTCAGGTCGATCGCGAGAACGACGTCGAGCGCGCCGTTTTCGCGCACGATCGTCTTCAGCGTGCGCCCGGGCACGTACTCCATCGCGATGTAGTAGGTGCCGTCCCACTCGCCGCGGTCGAAGATCCCGACGATGTTCGGGTGCGAGAGCGCGGCCGCGCTCGAGGCCTCGCGCCGGAAACGCTCGACGAACTCGCCATCTTCGGCGAAGTGCTTGTGCAGGACCTTGACGGCGACCTGACGGCCGAGCAGCTGGTCGTGGCACAGGTAGACGTCGGACATCCCGCCGGATCCGAGCCTTGAGATGACCCTGTAGCGGTCGTCGATGACTGTCCCTGGCGCGATCAACCGAGCAGGCTTTCTATCACCCGACGCGCGATCGGAGCCGCGTAGGTGGCTCCGAAGCCCGGCACTGACTGGACGGTCACGGCGACTGCGACGCGGGGCGCCCGCGCCGGCGCAAAGGCGATGAACCAGACGTTGTTGTTCTCGCTGCCGATCTGCGTTTCGGCGGTCCCGGTCTTGCCGGCGACCTGGACCCCGGGGATCTGCGCCGGCGTGCCGGTTCCTTCGTTGACGACTGCTTCCATCATTTCGCGCACCTGTTCGGCCGTCGAGCGCTTCATCACGTTCGACTGCACGGAGGGTTCGACGGTACGCACCACCTGGCCTTCATGGTTGACGACCTTGTCGGTCAGGTGGGGGCGCATCAGCACTCCGCGGTCGGCGACGGCGCTGGCGACCTGCGCCATCTGCATCGCGGTCGCCTCGAGGTGGCCCTGACCGATCCCGACGCGGCCGATGTCGACGAGCGAGCTCGTCGGTTCGAGGAGATTTTCGCCGAGGTAGATGCCGCTCGCCGACATCTGTTCTGCGGGGTAGTCGAGCTGTGGTTTGGCGTCAAACCCGAAGCGTTCCATGTACCGCTGCATCGTCGGCTTGCCGACGTGTTCGGCGACCTGCGCCCAGACGGTGTTGACCGATTGCGCCATCGCCTGGCGCAGGGAGATTTCTCCGAAGCTCTGGTTGTAGTCGTTGGCGAGCGGCACGCCCGACACGAGGATCCCGTTCTTGCCGTTGACGAGGCTTTCTTTCGTGTACTTCCCGGAGTCGATCGCGGCGGTCGCGGTCACCACCTTGAACGTCGAGCCCGGCGCGTAGCCGAACTGGGTCGCGCGGTTGATCAGCGGCGCGGTCTGGTTGTCGGTCGCGAGTTTGGAGAACTGTCCCGGTTCACGCAGCACGTTCGGGTTGTACGACGGCGAGGAGGCCATCACCTCGACCGCCCCGGTGTGGGGTTCGAGCGCGACCACGGCACCGTGGTAGGCGCCGAGCTGTTGCATCGCGACGCGCTGGGCGGCCGGATCGAGCGTCGTGACGACCTTCTCGCCGACGGGTTCGATGCCCTGCAGCTGGTCCAGCAGCGACTGCACGCCTTCATGGGTCTGACCGCTGAGCGCCGAGTTTTCGAAGGCCTCGATGCCGCTGTTGCCGAGGTCGGTGAAGTGGTAGCCCACGGGATGGGCGAACAGTTCTCCGGTCGGGTACACGCGGCTGTAGACGCCTTCGGGCCCGCGGACGCTGCGTGCCAGGACGGTTCCGTCGGCGGCCACGATCGGACCGCGTGGAATGTGCTGTTCCTCGAGCAGCGAGCGGCGATTGAGCGCGTTGGCGCGCAGCGACTTGGCTTCGAAGACGGTCCAGCGCGTGGTGTACGCGAGCAGCAGGGCGACGAGCAGCGCGAAGACGGCGAACAGGCGGCGGATCGGGCGATTCATTCCGAGCGGCCCAGTTCGAGGCTGCGCACGAATTCGCGCGCGTTGTTTTCGCTGCGGCCGTGCTGGTTGTCGACGGCCGCGCGGCTCTGCGGGCCGAGTGCGACGTATGGCACTCCGGAGACGTAGACGCGGCTGAAGAGCGGAATGTCGGCCGGCAGGCGGTAGGGCAGGCCCTGGTAGATCGTCACCAGACCCTGGTCGTTGGTGCCGACGAAGTAGATCGACTGGATCGCGAGGTAGCCGGCGATCAGTACCGCTACCGCGAGCCCACCGGCGACGATCGCGGCACTGCGCACCCGGCGCCGGCGCCGGCCGGCCCGCGCTTCGGCGCTGCGTGGCTGGCGTGGCTGCAGTCGCTTGGGCGGGCGGGCCGCGTCGGCCGCGCCCGCGGTGATCACGGGCGCGGCCATCTCGCTCGTCACTTCGCTCGTCGGGCCTTCGACCGCGAGCCTGGCATCGAGCTCGCGCAGCCGCACGAGCAGCACGGTGATGTTGTCGCGGCCGCCGGCCTCGTTGGCCGCGGCGATCAAGCGGCGTCCGAGCTCGGGCAGGGTTCCGTGGCCGCGCAGGATCGAGTGGATCACGGACTCGTCGAGCATCGACGTCAGCCCGTCGCTGCAGAGCAGCAGCAGATCACCATCGCGTCCGTGGAAGGAGCGGGTGTCGATCTCGACGTCCGAGTAGGGGCCGAGCGCGCGCGTGATCACCGACCGCTGCGGATGCTCCTGCGCTTCCTCGGGCGTCAGGCGCCCCTCGCGCATCAGTTCGTCGACGAGCGAGTGGTCGTCGGTCAGCTTCATCAGCTCACCGTCGCGCAGGCAGTACGCCCGGCTGTCACCGACGTGGGCGATCGCGACGTTCTCCTCACCGACGTAGGCGGCGGTCAGCGTCGTGCCCATGCCCGCCTGGTCGGGGTTCTGCTCAGCGAGGTCGTGGATCCGCGCGTTCGCGGCGGAGGCGGTCGCCGCTAGCGCCGTCTCCGGATCGGCGGCGATCTCGCTGGTGCTCGCTTCGCGAAACTCGTCGACGGCGACGCCGGAGGCGACCTCGCCGGCCTGCGCGCCGCCCATCCCGTCGGCGACGACGAACAACGGCGCGCGGACGAACATCGCGTCCTCGTTGGCGCGGCGCTGGCGGCCGGTGTCGCTGGCCGCGAACTGTTCGGCGATCGCGAGCATCAGTCGGCGCGGAACTCGAATTCGCTGTCGCCGATCCGCACGCGATCGCCGGCATGCAGCGGCCGCGGGCTGTCGAGCAGCTCCTCGTTGAGATAGGTCCCGTTGGTCGACGCCAGGTCCTCGATGACCGAGATGTTGCCTTGTTCGTAGACCACTGCGTGTCGCGAGGACGCGAACGGGTCCTCGAGCAGGATGTCCGCCGCATCGCCACGTCCGAGCACGATCTGTCCCACGAGGTCGTAGATCATGCCCGGCTCGTGGCCCGGGGCGCGCTCGACGACCAGACGCGGTGAGCGCGGGCCACCGCGCGCCTGGCCGAGCTCGGACGCCGAGTGCAGCCCCGTCGCGTCCGGGGGCGCCCCCTCGGGCACCGCGGCGGCGGTGCGTTTGCGTCCGCGCATGTCACGCGCCGCGCTCAGCACGACCCAGAGCACGAACAGGTAGAGCACCGCGAGGAACGCGAACTTGAGGATCACCGAGAGCGGTGCGACGCCGTTCATGAAATCTGGAAACGCAGCTCGGTCGATCCGAAGGCGATCCGCTCGCCGTCCGCCAGGCGGTGCTCGCCGTTGACCTGTGCGCCGTCGACCAGGACGCCGTTCGTCGAGCCGAGGTCGCGGAGCATCCAGGCGCTGCCGTTGGGGCGAATTTCGGCGTGCCGGCGTGAGACGCCCGAGTCGTCGAGCACGATCTCGCATTGGCTGCTGCGGCCGATCACCGCGCCGGAGGGCGGGACGATAAGCGTGCGGCCGTCGCCGACGAGCAACGCGCGGGGGGCCCGCGGGCGGTCACGTGCCTCGCGGACCGGCTCGGCGATCCGCGCCGAGGTGCTGTAGATCATCGTGCGGCTCGCGGGCGGTTCCTCCGACGGGGGCTCGCCGCGCGGCGCGGGCGGCCGGCGTGGCTCCGAGGCGGGGCGGGGGGCGTCCTCGTCGGCCCGCGGGGGCGCCGTCAGGCGGGCCTGGATGCCGAATTCACCGAGCCGCAGGCGCTCGTCGGTCTGGAACGTGATCTGCGGCGGGGAGGCCAGCGTAAGGTCCTCCCGCCGAGCGTGCTCGAGCAGGTAGGCGGAGAGCTCGTCGATCACTTCGCGTTCGACTGCCTCGTACAGCGAGCGGTCCCGGCGCGAGAGCCAGACCGTGAACTCGTTCGGTACGTAGGTGCGCGAGAGCGAGACCGTCCGGTTCTCGTCCATCTCCCGCGCGAGCTTGCGCGCCAGTTCCATCGGGCGCACCTGCGAACGGAAGACCCGCCCGAAGGCGCCCTCCACGAAGTTGGCGATCGTTGACTCGACGTTTCTGAGCAGGCCCATGTTTACCCCGCCCGACTCGTACGGGGCGCGGATCTAACGATGCCAGCACCCTACGTCAGACCGGGCCACGTAGCGCCCGCACCGCGACGGCGAATCCCGCGCCGAGCGCAGTGCCGACGATCAGGCCGTGCGGCTGGGAGCCCGCTGGGCCGAGCGCGGCCTGGAGCCGCAGGGTCGCCGCGGCGAGCGCGAAGCCCCAGCCGAGTGCCAGCAGCACGTCGACGAGCGCGCTCCGGCCGCGCAGCAGCAGCGGCAGCGCGAGCGCAGCCAACGCCCAGACGGCGCAGCCCGCAGCGACGCGCGCCGTGAACGCGGGCGCCAGGACCCCGGTCAGCGCGGCGTGCAGCGACTGCTGCCAGCCGGCAGGGGCCGGTGCGGCGGCGAACCACAGCTGCCTTGCGACGAGCGGCCCGCAGAGCGACAGCAGCCAGAATCCGAGTGCGCCGGCGATGAGCCGCTCGCGCCAACGCACGAATTGGCCCGCCAGCGCCGGCCAGCTCCCGGCGAGGGCGAGCAGCCCGAGCGCGGGGGCCCCGAGCGCCAGGCCGCGGCGGACATCGATCCGGCCGCGCGGGCCCGGCAGCACGAACAGCGGAAATGCGGCGGCGAGCAGCACGACTGCCGCTCCCGGCCTGCCGGTCAGCGCCAGCCACGCGGCGGGGACCAGCGCGGCTGTCGCTGCGAGCGCGCCGGGGACCGCGACCCGTGGCTGCTGCGAGGAGTGCCCGGCGCTCGGCGCCTGCCCCTGCTCGGCGGTCGGCGAGTCGTGTTCGGCGCGCCGGGGCGCGAGCCGGCGCGCGCGGTACTGCGGTGCGCTCGCGGCGGCCAGCGCACCGCGCAGCACCGCAAGATCACCACGGGCCGCGGGGTCCGCGAGCAGCGCGCGGTCGATCGCGTCGGTCAGCTCACGCGGCAGGCCGCGCCGGCGAGTCGCGAGCCGCGGAGCCCGCCCGCCGATCCGGCGCACCGTCGCAGCTGGCGTCTGGCCGCGCATCGGGTTTTCGCCGCTGAACGCCTCGAAGAGCACCAGCGCCAGCGAGTAGAGGTCGCTGCGCTCGTCGGCCTCCTCGCCGTCGAGCTGCTCGGGAGCCATGTAGGCCAGCGTGCCGAGCACGTCGCCGGTCCGCGTGAGCGCTTCCTCCCCGACGAGGCTCGCGCCGCCGAAGTCGACGAGCTTGGCGGCGCCCTGCGGCCCCGCCGGCTCGTCGGGGACAAGGATGTTCTGCGGCTTGACGTCGCGGTGGATCACTCCGCGTTCGTGGGCGTGCTCGAGAGCACCGGCGATCGCCAGCCCGATCGCGGCGATCTCCTCGTCCTCGAGGGCGTCCTCGGCAATCAACTCGGCCAGCGTCGAGCCGACCACGAGCTCGGAGATCAGCACCATCTCGCCGTCCGCGAGACCGGCCTCGTGCAGCGCGACGATCGCGGGGTGCGCGAGACGTGCGGCGGCGAGGGCCTCTCGTTCGGCCCGGCCGTTCTCGCCGGCTTCGGCCGGGACGCGCTTTAGCGCGACCTCCCGGCCGAGCTGCTCGTCCTGCGCACGCCAGACGACGCCGAAGCCGCCGGCGCCCAGTCGCTCGATCAGCCGGTAGCGGCCGAGCAGCAACGGACCGGCGGGATCCGCCGGCGGCGCCCGGCGCGCCGTTATCCGGCCGCGTCTGGGTAGCTGCAGAGTCGTGTCTTCTGGGCTGCTCGGGCGCATGCGCACCGGCTCAGGCGTTCGCGCGCAACGCGCGTGTCCCTGCAACGTGTGCGCTCGACAGCTGCCCTGAGCGATAACTTGCAGGGTCTCAGAGCCCGGGGCGGCGGGTCATACTGGCCGCTTCGCCGCAGCGAAGGATCACCACCAAGTGTCGTTTTTCGACGATGAAGATGAGACGCAGACCGTCCCCCGGCGTTCACGACGCGCGGGGAGCTCGGAGGGCCGCCCGCGTTCGACGCGAGGCGGGGGCGGCGGTGACCATGAACTCGTCGTCCGCCGCAGGATCGCGCTCGGGATCGCGATCGTCGTGCTGATCGTCATCGTGCTGGTCGTCCGCGGCTGCGTCCAGAGCGAAGCGCTGACAGCGCTCAAGGAATACGACCACGAAGTCGCGACACTGGTCAGCGAATCGAACTCCCAGGTTTCGCTGCCGCTGTTCACGGCGCTGACCAACGCCTCGAACAAGACCGCGATCCAGGTCGAGACGCAGATCAACCAGCTGCGTCTGAAGTCGCAGGAACTCGCGTCGCACGCCAGTTCGCTGAGCGTCCCAGGCGAACTCGAATCGGCGCAGCGCTCCCTGGTACTCGCGATGAACCTGCGCGAGGAGACGATGACCAAGCTCGCGGGGCTGATCGGGCAGGCCCTCGGGAGCGGCGCGAGCTCCTCGCACGCGCTGACGCTGATGGCCGGGGACATGGAGATCTTCCTTGCCTCCGACGTGCTCTTCTCCCAGCGCGTCATCCCCTACGTCGAACAGACGCTCGCGGCGAAGAACGTCGCGGCGTCGCGCATCTCCTCGACACCGTTCCTGCCGAACCTCGGCTGGCTCGAACCGGAAACGATGACCGCCCGCGTGACCGGCAAGGGCACGAGCTCGGAATCGAGCACCGAATCGGGCACGCACGGCAGCGCGCTGCTGGGCGTCTCGGTCGGGACGAACAAACTCGCGCCCGAACCTGAAGAGAACCACGTCAAGAGCGGGGCGAACCCGACCTTCACGGTCGCCGTCGAAAACGACGGCACGGCGACCTCCAAGGAAGTCAAGGTCGAAATCACCGTGACCGCCGAAGGCAAAAAGTTCACCGCCTCGCGGCTGATCAACTCGCTTGCGCCGGAAAGCAAAGTGAACGTCGAAATCCCCGTCGACGGCGTTCCGCTCAATGTCGGCGCGAAGGTCGAAGCGTACATCCAGCCGCTTCCGGGCGAGACCGAAACGGAAAACAACAAGGCCGTCTACCTGGCCGTGTTCAGCGGCTAGGCGACCGTCGGTCGAGTAGCTAACTTTCTCGGCGTGCTCGCCGCGACGCTGACCGACACGAAGGGGATCATCGCGATCGCCGCCGCGGCGGTCGCGGTTCTCGCGCTGATCCTGTGCATCGCGCTGATCGTCTCACTGCGACGCCTGCGGCGCGACCAGCGGGTGATTCTCGGCGACGCGCAGCGCGACATCGTCGCCCACTCCGCGGAGCTGCAGAGCGCCTTCGAGACGCTCGCAGCCCAGGTTGGCGCGACCGCCGAGCAGCTCAACGGACGGATGGCCGCCGCCGAGCTGGCGCTACGCGGCGCGATCTCGCATAGCGCGCTGGTGCGCTACGACGCCTACAACGAGGCGTCGGGCCGGCAGTCGATGTCGCTCGCGCTGCTCGACGACGAGCACAGCGGCGTGGTCCTGTCCTGCATCCATCACCGCGACCAGGCTCGGGTCTACGGCAAGCAGGTCCGCGAGGGTCGCGGCGAGCTCGAGCTGAGCCCGGAGGAGGCCGAGGCCGTCAGGCTCGCGTTCGCCGCGCCGGCGTCGTCCGGTGACCGTGCCGCCTGACGAGCCGGCGCTCAGCGGCGCCGGCTACCTCGGCCCCGAGGGGACCTTCACCGAGCAGGCCCTGCTTGCCTCGGCGCGTGAGGGAGCGGTAACCCCGGTTGCGCTGCACTCGATCACCGAGGCCATCGAGGCGGTCGCCGAGGGGCGTCTGCGCTGGGCGGTCGTGCCGATCGAGAATGCGCTCGAGGGGTCGGTCGCGGCGACGCTCGACACGCTCGCCGGCCAGGCGCAGAGCGTACAGATCGCCGGCGAGGTGCTGCTCGGCGTCGCGCACGCGCTGATCGCCGCTCACGAGGTCCCGCTGGAGCAGATCACGGAGGTTCTGACGCACCCGCAGGTGCCCGGCCAGTGCACCGCGTTCCTGCACGAAGAGCTGCCCACGGCGCGTATCGTCCCGTCGAGCTCGACCGCCGAGGCGGTACGTGAGGTCGCCGGCGACCGGGCGCCGGGCCGCGCGGCGATCGGCACGACCCTGGCCGCCGAGCTCTACGGCGCCCGCGTGCTGCGCGAACACATCGAGGATCGCCATGACAATGAGACGCGCTTCGTGTGGTTGCGCCGCAGCGGCGACAACGAGGAGCCCCCGCTGCGCCTTGACGACGGCGAGCGGCGCACGGCAATCGTCTTCTGGGGCTCGGGCGCCGACAGCCCGGGATGGCTGCTGCGCTGCCTGCAGGAGTTCGCCGACAGGTCGATCAACCTCACGAAGATCGAGTCCCGGCCGCGCCCCGGACGCATCGGGAGCTACATGTTCTTCGCCGAGTGCGCGGGCGACAGCGACGCGCAGCCGGTCGCCGGAGTGCTCGCCGCGCTCGGCGCTTTGTGCGAGGTTGTGCTGCCGCTCGGCAGCTACACCGCCGCCCGACGCGCGGCTTGAGCGTCGGGCGCATCGCTAAAGTAGGCCGCGAAATGGAGTCCAGGGTCCCACCGGAGATGTGGGGGTCCGCGACGCCAGCTGAGCACCAGCGGCGCGGACCTGGGGGCGCGTCGTCATCGACGACGAGCGGCAGGGTGCTCGTGCTGAACGCGACCTACGAGCCGATCAACGTCTGCACGGTCCGGCGAGCCGTGGTTCTGCTGCTCAAGGAGAAGGCCGAGCTGGTCGAGCGGACCGGCCGCGAACTGCACTCCGAGATGACGACGCTCGCGCGGCCGCTGGTGATCCGGCTGGTGACCTACGTCAACGTCCCGCGCGACGCGCACCGGCGCAAGATCACGCGCCGCGCGGTCTTCGCGCGCGACAGCTGGACCTGCCAGTACTGCGGGTCACGCTCGAACCTGACGGTCGACCACGTCATTCCGCGCTCGAAGGGCGGCTCGTCGGACTGGGAGAACATCGTCGCCTCCTGTGCGCCATGCAACCGGCGCAAGGGCGACAGGCTGCCGGACCAGGCAAACATGCATCCGCGCAAGACGCCGCGCACGCCGCGCGCCGAGATCTTCATCCACGTCGCGAGCCCGTCGATCCCGGCGCCGTGGCTGCAGTACCTGCCGAGCGCCATCGCCGCCTGAGACAAGCGTCCTGAGAAAGGCGGCGGGGGCGCCTTGCGACGCCCCCGCCTCAGCCAAACGACTGGATTCGCCGATGTCGGCATGTGCTGCGCCGGAGGGACCAGGCCCGGCGGCCGACTCGGGGTGTCCCGGCTTGGATTCCGCTAAGCGGTCCAGCCCTTCCGACCTAGCGGCCGGTCACCTCCAGGGTCCCGCAAAAATGATCAGACAACGTTCGGACCACCTCCTTTCTCTGGTGCGCGCAGAGTAGCGCGCACCCCGGCGACGACACAAGCGCCCTCAGCGGACTACGGTGCCGAACTCCTGCACGTAGGTCGCGCCACCGAGCTGTTCGCCTTCGAGCGGGATCGCGGCGAGGACCGCCACCCCGGTTTCTGTGTAGCGGCCTTCGAGCATGTTTTCGAGGTGCTCGGGCGAGGCTTCCCAGGCCGCGACGATCGCTTCCGGGGTCGAGCGGCCGAGCGTGCCCCACGCGAGGTTCTCACCGACCACCCAGCCGGCGTCGCTTTCGGCGAGGTAGCCGGCTTCAAGGTCGCGGCGCGTGATCGTGCTGCCGGACGGCGAGACGTGGGCGAAGAAGTGCTGCTGAACCATTTCGTCGCCGTGGCGCTGCGCGGCGGCCGCCAGCCGGGCGCTGCTGCGCAGCGGCTGCAACCCGTGGGCGAAGCGCAGGCGGTTCACGAGACATTCGACGGTCGCCGCGGAGGAGGCGGCGTTCGCTGCTTCGACGGGCACGTTCGCGGCCGGGCAGGTGGGCGCCACGGCCGCGGCGTGCGCCGCGCGGTGGGGGCGGCGTCGGACAAGGGCGATACGGGCGCGCGCCATCAGGTAGCAGGGCTGGCCTTTGGCGATCATTCGGGTGCCGTTGCGGCGACGTGCCGCGACCTGCAGGCAGTGGCCGTCGCCGCGAGGACGCGCTTTCGCCGCCTGTGCGGACGGGGCCGCCGCTGCCGCGAACGTCAGGAACAGGCCGAATATCACGATCACGCGCCTCACACCCAACGTCTCGGGCATGCGGGCCGGCGCGATTAGCGCGCGGGAGACGGATCGACATTCGTCGAGCCGGCAACTCCTTAGCGGCTGCTCTCAGCCGTGGACGGATGTACTAGTCGCCGGCGGGCGGCTCGGCGCCGTCCGGCACGTCAGCGGGCGGCTCGTCGCCCTCCGGCTCGCCGGGGTCCACGACGGGCGCGACTGCACTGACGACGTCGTCGTCGTTGAGGTTCATCACGCGCACTCCTGTCGCGGCACGGCCCTGCTGGGAGATCCCACTGACGGTCGTGCGCTGCACCATCCCGCCGACGCTGATGAAGACCAGTTCCTGGTGCTCGCGAACGACGAGCGCGCCGGCGAGGCCGCCCTTCTGCGCGGTCAGGCCCATTGTCTTGACGCCTTTCGCGCCGCGCGCGGTCTTGCGGTACTGGCTGACCTGAGTGCGCTTGCCGTAGCCGTTTTCGGTCACGGCGAGGAGGTCGGCGTCGTCGCGCGCCACGTCCATCGAGATCACGCGGCCCTTGCCGACGTTCATCCCGCGCACACCCGTCGTGTCGCGGCCCATCGCGCGGACCTCATCCTCGCCGAAGCGCACCGCGAGACCGGCGTGCGAGACCATGATGATCTCGTCGCCCGGGTCGACGGGGCGTACCGCGAGGAGCTCGTCGTCGTCGCGGATCCGGATCGCGATGATGCCGTCCGCTTTGATCGGCGTGTTGTAGGCCTTCAGCTCGGTCTTCTTCACCGTGCCCGCGCGCGTCGCGAAGATCAGCGCTGCGGCCTCGCTGAAGTCGCGTGTCGAGACGACGGCGTTGATCCGCTCGCCTTCGGCCAACGGCAGGATGTTCACCAGCGCGCGGCCCTTGGCGGTGCGCTGGGCCTCGGGCAGCTCGTAGACCTTCGAGCGGTAGACCTTGCCGCGGTTGGAGAAGAACAGCAGGTAGTCGTGCGACGAGCACACGAAGAGGTGCTCGATGTAGTCGTTGTCCTTCATGTCCATGCCCGTGACGCCCTTGCCGCCGCGGTTCTGCTGGCGGTAGGTGTCGAGCGGCAGCGACTTGACGTACCCGGTGTGGGTGATCGTGATCACCATCTGGCGGTCGGCGATCAGGTCCTCGATATCGATTTCGTCCTCCGAGGCGCTGATCTCGGTGCGGCGCTCATCGCCGAAGCGCTCGACGAGCTCACTGAGCTCCTCCTTCACGACTCCCAGGACGCGAGCCTCGTCGCCGAGGATCGAACGTAGCTCGGCGATCCGCTCGGTGACGTCGGCGTGCTCCTGTTTGATCGCGTCCGCTTCCAGGGCGGTGAGCTGCGAGAGGCGCAGGTCGAGGATCGCGCTGGCCTGGATCGCGGTCAGGCCGAAGCGCTCGACGAGTTGCTCGCGGGCCGCTTCGCGGTCGCGCGAGGCGCGGATCATCTCGATGATCGCGTCGAGGTTCTCAAGCGCGATCAGCAGGCCTTCGAGGATGTGGCCGCGGGCCTCCTTCTCGGCGAGCTCGTGCTTGGTGCGCCTGACGATCACCTCGCGCTGGTGGTTGACGTAGTGGCGGATCACTTCGCGCAGGTTCAGCGTCCGCGGCACGCCGTCGACGAGCGCGACCATGTTCACCCCGAAGGTGGTTTGCATCGGGGTGTGCTTGTAGAGCTTGTTGAGCACGACCTTCGGGATCGCGTCGCGCTTGAGCTCGATCACGAGGCGCATCCCGCGCTTGTCGCTCTCATCACGCAGGTCGGAGATCTCAGGGATCTTTTTTTCGATCGCGAGGTCGGCGATTTTCTGCTGCAGATTGCCGTCGCCACCCTTCTTGACCATGAACGGCAGCTCGGTGACGACGATCGCCTCCTTGCCGTGGCTGAGGGGCTCGATGTGTGCCCGTGCCTGGACGCGAATCCGGCCACGGCCCGTCTCGTAGGCGTCGCGGATCCCGTCACGGCCGAGGATGATCCCGCCGGTCGGGAAGTCCGGGCCTTTGATGTGGCGCATCAGGCTCTCGGTCTCGATCTGCGGGTCGTCGATGAAGGCGATCGTCGCGGCGATCACCTCGCGCAGGTTGTGCGGGGGAATGTTCGTCGCCATGCCGACCGCGATGCCCGATGAACCGTTGACGAGCAGGTTGGGGAAGCGCGCCGGCAGCACGACCGGTTCGCGGCGCGAGCCGTCGTAGTTGGCGACAAAGTCGACCGTGTCCATGTCCAGGTCGCGCAGCATCTCGGTCGAGATGCGCGCCAGGCGGGCCTCCGTGTAGCGCATCGCGGCCGCCGGGTCGTCGTCGATCGAGCCGAAGTTGCCCTGCCCGTCGACGAGCATGTTGCGCATCGAGAAGTTCTGCGCCATGCGCACGAGCGTGTCGTAGATCGCGCTGTCGCCGTGCGGGTGATAGTTGCCCATCACCTCGCCGACGATCTTCGCGCTCTTCGCGTACGGGCGGGTCGGCCCGAGGCCGAGCTCGCTCATGCCGTACAGCACGCGGCGATGGACGGGCTTCAGTCCGTCGCGGACATCCGGCAGCGCGCGGCCGACGATGACCGACATCGCGTAGTCCAGGTACGCGGTCTGCATCTCCGCCTCGAGGGCGCGCGGTTCGATATTGCCGTCAAGCGTCGTGTCGGCTGCGGACATTCCTCACCCCCTAGACGTCGAGGTTGGCGACGGCGCGGGCGTTCTGTTCGATGAAGTTGCGTCGCGGCTCGACCTGGTCGCCCATCAGCATCGCGAAGACGCGATCGGCGGACGAGGCGTCCTCGAGCGTCACGCGTTGTAGCGTGCGCGACGCGGGGGCCATCGTCGTCTCGCCGAGCTGCTCGGCGTTCATCTCCCCGAGCCCCTTGAAGCGCTGCAGTTTCACGCCGCGCTGGGCGACCGTCAGCACCGCGGGCTTGAGGCCTTCAAAGCCCTCCGCGCGCTCTTCGGTGTCGTCGAGCGTCACGGTGAACGGCGGGTGCCCGGCGAGCTCATTGAGCTGACCGTGAACGCGCACCAGCTCCTCGTACTCGTGTGCGCCGAGCAGCGCCTGGGGCAGGCTCTGGACGCGGGCGAAGCCGGTTGCGTTTTCGACGATCCGCACGCGCAGCACGCCATTGTCGCTCTCGAGCACCTCGCTGCTGTGCAGTGCGTCCTGCGACGGTTTGGCCGCCAGCAGCTTCTTGGCGGCGGCGAGCGTCTCGACCCCCGCGGAGAGCAGGCCCGTCTGTTCGATCATCCCGATCAGGTCGTGCCCGTAGGTCGCGCGCAGCGCCGTCGACCAGCCTTCGTACTGGTTGAGCAGCCGCCCGAAGCGCTGCCAGCGCTGCTCGGTGAGCTTGAAGCGCTCGCCCGTGCGGTCGCGGATGTCGATCTTCTCCCACTTGTCGGAGAGCAGGATCTCTTCGAGTTCGGGCTCCTTCTCGACATAGCGTTCTTTTGAGCCCTGCTTGAGCTTGTAGAGCGGCGGCTTGGCGATGTAGACGAAGCCGCCGCGGATCAGCTCTTCCATCTCCCGGAACAGCAGCGTCAGCACGAGCGTGCGGATGTGCGCGCCGTCGACGTCGGCGTCGGTCATCAGCACGATCTTGTGGTAGCGCAGGTTCTCGACGTTGAACTCGTCGCGCACGCCTGTGCCGATCGCCGTGATCAGCGCCTGGACCTCGGCGTTCTGCAGGACCTTGTCGATCCGCGACTTCTCAACGTTGAGGATCTTCCCGCGCAGCGGCAGCACCGCCTGCGTGTTGCGGTCCCGGCCCTGCTTGGCCGAGCCGCCGGCGGAGTCGCCCTCGACCACGAACAGCTCGGCGAGCGCGGGATCCCTGACGGAGCAGTCGGCGAGCTTGCCGGGGAGGGTGGAGTTCTCGAGCGCCGACTTGCGGCGCGTCAGGTCGCGCGCCTTGCGGGCGGCCTCGCGGGCGCGCTGGGCGTCGACGGCCTTCATGATCAGTGCTTTGGCCTCGCCGGGGTTCTCCTCGAGAAATTCGCCGAGTCCGGTGTTGACGATCGACTCGACGAAGCCGGCGATGCCCGGGTTGCCGAGCTTGGTCTTCGTCTGCCCCTCGAACTGCGGGTCGCGGAGCTTGACCGAGATCACCGCGGTCAGCCCCTCTCGGGCGTCCTCCCCGGAGAGGTTGCCGTCTTTCTCCTTGAGCAGGCCGTGATCGCGCGCGTACTTGTTGAGTGTGCGTGTCAGGGCGGAGCGGAACCCCGAGAGGTGCGAGCCACCCTCACTCGTGTTGATGTTGTTGGCGAACGTGTGGACCGATTCCTGGTAGGAGGAGTTCCACTGCATCGCGATCTCCGCGGAACCCTCGTCGGACTCGCCGGCGAAGTAGATGACCTTGCGGTGCACCGCGTCACGGTTCTCGTTCAGGTACGTCACGAAATCCTCGATGCCGCCGTCGTATCGGAAGCTCTCGCTGCGGCCCTCGCCGCGCTCGTCGGTGATCGTGATCGCCAGGCCGCGCGTCAGGAACGCGGTCTCTCGCAGGCGCTCCTCGAGAGTGTGGAAGTCGAACTCGAGCGTCTCGAAGACTTCTGCGTCGGGCAGGAAGGTGATCGTCGTGCCGGTTCGCTCGCCCTTTGCGAGGGCGGCGCCGCGCTCGAGGGGCGCGAGCGGGTTGCCTCGCGAGTAGGACTGCGTGAAGAGGTGTCCGTCAACGCGGATCTCGACCTTGAGGTCCTCCGAGAGGGCGTTCACGACCGAGACCCCGACGCCGTGCAGGCCGCCGGAGACCTTGTAGCCCTCGCCGCCGAACTTGCCGCCGGAGTGCAGGACGGTCAACACGACTTCGACCGCCGGCTTGCCCTCTTTCTCCATCACTCCGACGGGGATTCCCCGGCCGTTGTCGGTGACGGTGACCGAATTGTCGGGGTGGATGGTGACCGTGACTTCGTCGCAGAAGCCCGCGAGCGCCTCGTCGACCGAGTTGTCGACGACCTCGTAGACCAGGTGGTGCAGGCCCATCACGCCGGTCGAGCCGATGTACATGCCCGGCCGCTTGCGGACCGCCTCCAAGCCCTCGAGTACGGTGATGTCGCCCGCGCCGTAGGACGCCGAGCCCGCGTTTCCAGACTGCTCTGATTCGCGCTGGTGAGCGCTGTCGCTGCCCTCTGCCAATGACCCTCCGCTGGCGTGAGAAAGCCCCGGATTCCGGGGCTCAAAGTCCACGGCCGAGACGGTTTCGTTGTGCCGTCAAGGATACCACGAAGACCCGGCGAAACACCGCGCGCGAGCCGTCGAAAACGCTGGAAAATCGGGGTATTCGGGCACTCTCACCGGGTACGCGTTCCGGCCGCGGCGGCGCGGGCGCCCACCGGTCGGGCGATCGGCGTACACTGGCGGGATTTCCGTAGGGTTGACAGAGCCCGAAGCGGAGGTCTATACAGGACGCGGCTCGCGACGCGATGGGCAGGTCTGAGTAGCTCTGTCGCGGACGTGCACCTAACCAAATCGGAAGGAGCACAGGGGGACATGACGGACTTCTCACAGCATCGGGTGCGTGCCGGAACACGCACGCCACTCTCGCCACGGCGGCGCCACACGTGGCTTCTCTGCGCCATGCTCGCGGTCGTGTTCGCGGTCGGCTACGCGCCGGCCGCAGCCAACGCCGAAACGGCGACCTTCTCGGCGACCGAGACGGTCCCGATCCCGCCCGCGTCGAACTACGCCGGCAGCGCCGGCGGCGACGGTTGGGCGATCGCGCTCTCACCGACAGCCGTCTACAACGTCTTCCACCACCAGACCGAGCTCGGCGTGGCCTGCCACCTGCAGGACAACGCCGAAGCCTGCAGCGGCTGGCCGAAGACGATCACCGAACCCGGCACGAACGCGACGTTCGCGACACCCGGCAAACCCGCGCTGTACCTCAACCAGAGCAACGGACGCCTGTACGTCTATGTGACCCGGGTCAGCGACGAAACAGCCGGCGTGGCCTGTGTGGAAACAAACTCCACGGCCACCGACCCGTTCTGCGGCTTCACGCCGCTGTCGGGCACGGGCGAAGCGCCGCTCACCTTCTACAGCGCGATCGGCGGTGCGACAGTCGCGCCGCACGGCACCGAACAGTATTTCTACGCGTTCAACTTCGCCGACGGGGCGCAGACGGGCACGAAGAACAAGCTGATGTGCTTTGACCTGACCAAGGGATCAGCCTGCCCTGGGCAACCGTACGCGATCCCCGTGCCAGCGGCGCTCACGAATGAGGAGTCCGCGGGCATGATGGCCGCCACGATCGGCGGCGAGGTCATCGTCTCGCTGATCGACTCCGGGTTCAGCACCTGGGACTCCTGCTGGAGCAACGAAAAAATGGCCAACTGCTCGGGGACGTGGCCGGTGAAAATCGGGGACGATGAACTCGGTACGCCGTTCCCGCTGCTGACCAGCTCCGGCGCAGCGACGGGGTTCTGCGTGGCGATCTCGACGACACCCTGTTTCAACCTGTCGGGCCAGTCCGTCGCCTCGCCGGCCAAGCTCCATGAAGTAATCGGCGAAACCGGCTATTGGGCCGGGCCTGCGGTCGTCCTCGGTCCGAGGATCTACATGCCCGACAACGAGAACTTCGTCAAGTGCTTCTCGTACGCGACGGGCGAATCCTGCCCGAACTTCCCGAAGCACTTCGAAGGCTTGGACCTGCTGTATACGGTCAACCCGGATCCGCAGCGTCCCACCTGTCTGTGGGTCAACTCCGACGATGGCGAACACCAGATCCAGAGCTTCGACGCCTACACCGGCGGGAAGTGCGGAGAAGGCGCGGTACGCGTGCTCGCCGGGCAGTTCGTCGTGAACTCGCCGAAGTGTGAACCCGCCAGCTACGAGTCCATACAGGTGATCAAACCCGCCAGGAACGAGTACGCAAGCGGGTCCGTCGGCTTCGCGAACGGGAACGGCGAATCCATCGGGCTACCCGAAGAGCCGCTCGACAGCGCCGGCTCCGCGAGTCTCCTGGGCCTGCATCTGAACTCGAACACCGGCCTGCCGCAGTTCCTGTTCACGTTCAACGGGCTCAAAGTGTCCGGCGCAGTGGAAATCAAGCTGACGTGGAAGGGCACCTACACGGCGGAATGCATCAAGCCGGGGCAGCACATCGCCCGGCCGCTCGTCAAAGCGCGCCTGGCGTCCACGCCGACGCTGTGCACGAAAGCGAGCTCGTACGAGGCATCCGTCAGCGGCAGCCCGATCGAGACCGTCACCTACAAGGTGAATGGCCATACGGTCGCTGTCGTGCGCCGGGCGAACTCGCGCGGGCACTGGAACGCGCGGATCCGCCTGCGGGCCGGCGTACGGGAGCACCTGACGGCCTACGTCAAGTACCAACCGTACGTCAGTGTCGCCTCGTCGACGCTGAAACGGACGCTGCTGCGCTGCGCGGCACCAAAGAAAACGGCGCCGGCGTTCACCGGCTGACCGCGGCCGGCTAACAGCGATCAAGGGCGGCCGCGCAACTGGCGCGGCCGCCCGCCGTTCTCTGCCAACCTGAACTCGTGAAGCTGAAGTGCCTTGGCGCTGCTGCCGCGTTCGTCGTCCTGCTGATCCTCGGCACGGGCCCGGCATTTGGGGCCAGCCCGGTCGCCAAGCCCTCGATTCGACGGCTCAGCAATGAAGTGACGTTCACGCGCTGGGCGCACCCGCTGGAAAACGGGCCGATCTATGAGCACCCGAGCTTCTCCTCGCGACGGGTCGGAAGGCTGCACTTCGAAACCGAGGATGGCTTCCCCGAGGTCTACGTGCTGCTGCGGAGCTACACGATCCCGGAAGGCGAAGAATGGATCCAGATCCGCATCCCCGCCCGTCCCAACGGCGGCGTCGGTTGGGTTCCGCGCGAAGACCTCGGCACATTCGAGCACTCGCGCTGGCGGCTCGTGATCGACCTCGCGACCCGCCGGATGCACGTCTACCTCGGCGGCAGGTTGCTGCGCATCTTCCCGGTGGGCGTCGGGAAGCCGAGCACCCCGACGCCGCCCGGCCACTTCTGGATTCGCGAGCGCTACCGCGTGAGCAGCCCCAAGAACGCCTACTACCCCTACGCGCTGGGCACCGCCGACTACTCGACGCTCAGCGACTGGCCGCGCGGCGGCGTTGTGGGGATCCACGGCCCGTACTTCGACGAAGCCGCGATTCCCGGGGACCCGTCGCACGGGTGTGTGCGCATGCGCGTCGCCGACATCGGCTGGCTTGGGCCGCGCGTGGCTCTCGGGACGCCCGTGGACATCATCACCGGCAGGCGCTAGCGCGGCCCGGCGACAGTGCTGCGGATCGACTGCAGCTCCGCGTCGCCGAGCCGGTCGGCCAGCTGAGCCACAAGGTCCGGTCCGATCAGCTGCAGCTCCTGGGCCCAGACGGCCGATTCGCACTCCACGGTCAGGACGCCGCCGCGCAGAGCCACCGGTCTCGCCGCGGCGGCAATCGCGTCACCGGCGACGGCGTGCCACACCCGCTGGACGCCGGCCAGCCCACCGGCCGGCTCAAGCCGGTCACGCAGGGCCTCGACGGCGATCGCGAACGGCCGGGGCGCAGGCCGGCTCACGCGGCGAGCTCCTCTTGCAAGACGCGTCCCGGCTCGACGCGCAGCTGGGCGACCGGGCCCGACGACTGCGGGACGTGGGCCAGATCGGTCGTCGCGAGCACGCTCTGGCCGCCGCCGGCGAGCTCGGCAACCAGCAGTTCGCGTCGCTCCGCGTCCAGCTCGCTCATCACGTCGTCGAGCAGCATGACGGGGATCTGCGACCGGCGCTCCGCGAGCACGGCACGCTCCGCGAGCAGCAGAGCAAGCAGCGCAAGCCGTTGCTCGCCCTGCGAGCCGTAGACGCGCAGCTCGCGGCCGTCGCGGCGCAGAAGCAGCTCGTCGCGGTGCGGTCCGTGACCGGTAAAGCCGCGGCGCAGGTCGCTCTCCCGGCGTTCGGCGAGCTCGTCCGCGAGCTCCTGCGGCGTCGTCGCGTCGCTGCGCGGGCGGTAGACGATGGTCGCCTGCCCCATCAGGCCAAGCGAGGCAGCAAGCTCGGCGTACGAGCTTTCAAGGGCGGCGACTGCCTCGCGCCGGACGCCGATCAGCTCGACGCCACGCGCGGCCAGCTGGTGATCCCAGGTATCCAGCGCCGCACCGCTCGAACGCCCGGCGCGGATCGATGCGATCAGCGCGTTGCGCTGTGCCAGCGCTCGCGAGTAGGCCCGCGATATTTCGGCCTGCGCCGGATGCAGGGCCGCGACGAACCGGTCGAGATGCGCGCGCCTTCCTGCCGGCGCGCCCTTGACGAGCTCGAGCCGGTCGGGCATGAAGACGGCGAGCAGCGGACGGAAGGGACTGTCGACCAGACGCTCCAGCGGGGCGCCGTCGCTGCTCATCCGCTTGACCGCCTCGCCGCCCTCGCCGGATGCCCCGTAGGCCACCGTCAGCTCGTGGTTGTCCTCCTCGCCCACGGTGACCGTGGCCCGTAGCGCCGGCGCGCCGAAGCGGATCAGCTCGCGCTCATTCCGGGTCCGCGGCGAGGCGCCCGTACAGGCGTAATAGAGACCCTCGAGCAGATTGGACTTCCCGGCGCCGTTCGGCCCGTATACGACTGTCAGGCCCGATCCGAACGCGGCCTCGGCGCGCTCGTAGGTCCGGAAGTCGCGCAGCGCCAGCGACCTGACCGGCATTGCCTACAGGTTCAGGCGAATGGGCATGATCAGGTAGATGAACTCGCCGGCCTCTGTCGATTCGATGAGGCCCGGGCGCAGTGGGCTGATCAACTTCAGGATCAGCTCGTCCCCGTCCACGCTGTCGATCCCGTCACGCAGGTAGTCCGGGTTGAAGCCGATGTCGAACTGCTCGCCCTGGAAGGGGACCGGCAACGTCTCGCTCGCCTCGCCGACGTCGGGTGTCTCGGCCGAGATGCGCAGCGAACCCTCACTGAAGGAGAGATGCAACGGGGCGTTCTTCTGGGCGAGCAGGCTGATCCGCCGCACGACGTCGGCGACCTCGGACTTCGAGAGCCGCAGCATGTGCTCGACGTCCTCGGGAATCAGCTGACGGTAATTCGGGAACTGGCCGTCGATCAACCGCGATGAGAGCGTCACGCCGGCGAGCTCGAACACCACCTGGTTCTGGCCGAGGCCGACGCTGAGCTCGGCGTCGGGGTGTGCCTGGGCCAGGCGCGCCAGCTCGCCCATCGCCCGGGCCGGCACATTGGCCTCGAAACCGCTGCCGAGATCCTCCTCGACATGTGTGCGCTTGATGCTCAAGCGGTAGGAGTCGGTCGCCACCATCCGTAGTTCGTTCCCCGATGCCGAGATCAGAATGCCGTTCAGCACGGGCCGCGTCTCGTCGCGAGAGGCCGACCGCTCGACTCGCTCGACGGTGCTTGCGAACCCCTCCGCCGGTAGTCGCACGCGGTTGCTGCCGCCGTCCTCCGGAAGCTTTGGAAAGTCCTCTGCGCGGAGCGTGCGAAGGTGGAACGTCGCGGAGCCACAGACAATCTCGACGGCCGCGTCAGCGGTGATCAGCTCGAGGCTCACCTCGCCGCCCGGCAACGAGCGTGCGACCTCCGCGAACAGCCTCGCCGGCAGTACAGCGACGCCTGCGCGCTCGACCGTCGCCTCAAGCGGTACACGGATGCCGATCTCCATGTCGGTCGCCTGGAGCTCGCTCTTGCCGTCGGGCTCGGCTGTGAGCTTGATGCCCGACAGCGCCTGGAGAACGCTTCTCGTCGAAGCGATACGTGACGCTGTCTGGAGCTGCGTCACGAGCTCATCGGTTGTCGTCCTGATCTTCAAGTTCTGCTCCTAGCTATTCAGTTCGAGTAACAGCAGGCTCTGTGGGGATGTGGATTACGAGTGTTGAGCTTCGTGATCTGGCCTGACTGGGCCGATCTCCCGGGCTGCCTGGGTGTTCGTCGAGCTGTGGGGATTCTGTCAATCGCTGCGGTCGGCCGTCGCGCCGTGCGTCTTTCCTCGTTACGGCTCAAGTGTTGTGCGCAGGCTCTCCACAACCGCTGAGCTCGAGCGGTCTGTGGAGATTCGCTCCCCGGTACGCCGCCAGGCGGCGAGCACCGTCGTGTGATCGCGGCCGCCAAAGCTCCTCGCTATCTCGGGCAGTGATTCGCCCGTCAGCTCGCGCGAGAGGTACATGGCGACCTGCCGTGGCCAGAGGTAGCGCTTGGCGCGGCCGCCGGCGATCAGCTCGTCGCGTGTGATGCCGAAGCGCTCACAGATGACCTCCTGGATCCGCTCGACGGTCGGTGTCCCGCCGGTCTGGGGTCCGTAGAGGCGATCGAGGACCTCGTCGACGAGCTCGACTGTCAAGGGACGCCCGCCGAGGGATGCGTACGCAACTGTTCGAATCAGGGCCCCCTCGAGAGCGCGCACGTCGGTGGTGACACGCGCCGCCAGGCGCGCGAGCGCACGCTCATCGGGTACCGGGATGCCATCGCTCGCGGCGCGCTTGCGAAGGATCGTGAGCCGCGTGGCGAGGTCCGGCGGCGCGATGTCGGCGACCAGGCCTGCCTGAAAGCGCTCGCGCAGGCGTTGCTCGACTGCCTGCAGGTCCCGCGGTGGCCGATCGCTACTCACGACGATCTGGGACCCGGCGTCGTGGAGCGCGTTGAAGGTGTGGAAGAACTCCTCCTCGGTGCGCGTCTTGCGTTCGAGGAACTGCACGTCGTCGACAAGCAGCACGTCGACGTCCCTGTATTCCCGCTTGAAACGCTCCGTGGAGCGTTCGGCCAGTGCCTCGAGGAAGGCGTTGGTGAATTCCTCGCCGCTTGTGAGACGGATCCGCAGGTCGGGGCTGTGGCGCGCCGCGAGCGCCGCGATCGACTGCAGCAGGTGTGTCTTGCCAACCCCCGGGGGTCCATAGATGAACAAGGGGTTGTATGCCGTCGCCGGCATTTCGGCGACCGTCAGCGCGGCGGCGTGCGCGAGCCGGTTGCAGTCGCCGATCACAAACTGCTCGAACGTGCGCCGGTGGTTGACCGGTGGCGCCGTGCGGCAGGAGGCGCCGTGCGCGTCGCCCTTGGCGGCCCGGTCGGCGTCGACGATCTCGACGCCAGCGTCGGGGCTGAGCACGGCGCGGGCGGCAGCGGTCAGAGCCGGCCCGAAGCGTTCCGCGATCCATCGCCGTGATGAGGACGGGGCGCCGAGGATCAGACGGCTGCCGTCCAGCTCGACTGGAACCAGGCGCTGCAGCCACAGCTCGATAGCGGCCGAATTCTCGGCCGCCGTGAGGCGTGCGGTGATCGCCGCCCAGGTCTGGTCGGTGTCTTGATTCATGGCAGCAGGACGCAGCCCGCAGGGGGCAGCCCGGCATCATCTATGTGCGGCGGGGGCCCGGGGGCCCGATGGGGCGAATATAGCCCACCCCATGCGCGTGCCGTCGCGGCGTGTTTCGCAATTGCCGAGAAACGCGCGGACGAATCGCCAGACCCCCTATAATCCCGGCCTCGGAGATCAGAGATGAAGCGGACCTACCAGCCCAAGAAGCGCAAGCGCGCCCGTGCCCACGGGTTTCGTGCGCGCATGCAGACGCGCGCCGGCCGCCTCACGCTCAAGCGCCGCCGTGACAAGGGGCGCAAGCGCCTCTCGACCTGACGGGCACTTGCCCGGCGAGGAGCATCTGAAAGGCTTTCAGCGGCCGCGTGGCCGCGGGCGACTGACGCGCAGCGCCGAGTTTGAACGCGTGTACCGGCAGGGGCGCTCGAGCTCGGACCGCTACCTGGTCCTCTATGCCTTCGGGAGCGGTGAGAGCGGGCGGGCACGGCTCGGCCTCTCGGTGCCGCGGAAGGTCGGCGGCGCGACGGACCGAAACCTCGTCAAGCGCCTGCTCCGCGAAGCCTTCGCGGCCGACGAAGCTGCGGTGCAGGGCCAACTTGACATCGTGATCGTCGCCCGCCCGGCGGCACTGGAGCTCGCCCAGCGCGAGGGCCTGGCGGGCATCGCGGCCTCGGTGCACGGTCTGCTCCTGAGCGCGAAGGTCCTCGAAGACGATGCCGACGCAGCCTGAGCGGCCGCCCACGCCGGTGCGCTTGCTGCGCGCAGCGGTGGTGTTCCCTGTCCTCGTCTACCAGCGCTACGTCTCGCCGGCGTACCCGCGACGCTGCCGCTACGAGCCGACATGTTCGCGCTACGCGGTCGAAGCCGTGACCACGTTCGGTGTGCTGCGCGGCACCGTTCTCGCGGTCTGGAGACTGCTCAGGTGCAACCCATGGAGTCGTGGTGGCTACGATCCCGTGGACGCCCAGCGGCTTTTTGCTTCCGGCGGCCGCCGTGCCGCGTAGCGTGCCGTCCTCCGGCACGCCCTTGACTCCATGATCTTCGCCAGCTCCATCATCGAAACGGCGTTCTCGCCGCTGATCACGATCTTCGAAGGCCTACTGGTCTTCCTTCACGGATTCCTGGGGAACTGGGGCCTGTCGATCGTTGTGATGACGATGGTCATCCGCGCGATCCTGGTCCCGCTGACCTACAGGCAGCTGAAGTCGATGCAGGCGATGCAGCAGCTCGCGCCCGAGCTGCAGGCGCTCAAAGAGAAGTACAAGGAAGACAAACAGCGCCAGCAGCAGGAGATCATGAAGCTCTACCAGGAGCGGGGGGTCAACCCGTTCTCCTCGTGCCTGCCGCTGCTGCTGCAGCTGCCCGTCTTCTTCTCGCTCTTCTACATGCTGCGCACGCGGCTGAAGAAAGACATCTGCGGCACGCCGATGATCAAGTCCTATGAAACGGCGCTCGGCAAGCACATCGAGAATTTCAAAGCGATCCCGGAACATGCAACAAAGATCACAAGCTCCACGGCCCAGGCGGTCAATGGAATAACGGAGTCCGGTGGCCACATGGTCAAAGGCCTCTCCGAAGTCGGCTGCAACGTCGTCGCGCCGGGCTCGGCGAAGTTCCTCTTCCTCCCCGACATCACGGAAAAGGCGACGGGCGTTGCGCTGATCGTCCTGATCCTGCTCTACGTCGGCTCGCAGCTGGCCTCGACGCTCGTCGCGACCGCAACGGCGGATCCAACGCAACGTCGGATCATGCTGGTTTTGCCGCTCGTCTTTGTGATCATTCTCTACCGCTACCCCTCCGGCCTTCTCCTCTACTGGATCACGACCAACCTTTGGACGATCGGCCAGCAGCTCGTGATCCGGCGCCGAATGCCGCCGCCCCCGAAACCGGCAGCGAGTTCGAACGGGGCCACACCCAAGAAACCATCGCTCAAAGAGACCCTCGCCGATGCGATGGGGAGCGCCAGGGCTGAGCCCAAGCCGGCCCCGGCCCCGGCGGTGGCGCCGAGCCCGCCGGCGCGGAAAAAGAAGAAACGATCCGGGAGACGCAGATGACCGACGAGGAGCCAACCGCCGACGAGCTGCTGACTGAGCTGCTTGAGGAAATCGCCGATGCCCTGGATCTCGACGGCGAGATCATCGTCGAGCGGACCGACGAGGGCCTGGTGGGACGCGTGGAGGGCGAGGACCTCGGCTTGCTGATCGGCAGGCACGGCCAGACAATTGATGCGGTGCAGCACCTCGCGCAGCGAATCGTGTTTCCGGACGGGACGACCGGCTCCGAGCGCGTGATCGTCGACGCCGGTGGTTACCGCGAGCGGCGCGCCGAAGAACTGCGGGCCGATGCCGACGAGGCCGCGACTGAAGTCCTCGAGACCGGTGAGCCGGTCGAGCTTGAGTCGATGAGCCCGGCAGAGCGCCGGGTGGTGCACGAACACCTGCGCGACAGGACGGACGTTGAGACGCACAGCGAGGGCGACGAACCCGACCGTCGGCTGGTCATCACGCCCCTCGACGGCAGCTAGCGTTTCACGTTTTTCTTGACGGTGAAACGCAGGCCTGCGCCGGGGCGGTGTTTCACGTTTTTCTTGACGGTGAAACAATCGGGCCGTGGCCATCAACGACTTTGACCGTGGAATGATCGCCGGCATCCTGATCGGCGAGGGGCACTTTGGTGGCGACGGCCGCCAACCGCAGGTGACGCTGCGGATGCACGTTCGCCACGAGTCCCTTTTCAAGTGGCTGCAGGCACGACTGCCGGGTGCACGCCTCTACGGGCCCTACGAACACTCCGGGCGCCGCTACTACCAGTGGATGGCCCGCGGCGAGGTGCTCGTGCGCGACGTCCTTCCGATCGTCGAGGCGGCACTGGCCGGCGGCGTCGACGCCCATGTCAGCTCGAGGGTCGACGAGATGCGTTCAAAGTACGCCGACTTCTTCGCCGCCCACGAAGCGTGAGCGCCGCCGATCGCCTCGACGAGCTCGCCGCGCAGTGGGGCTTGGGCGCCGCATCGACGTCGGCGCTCGGCGTCCTGCTCGAGCGCGTCGCAACTGATCCTGCCGCGCCGACGACGGTCACGGCGCCGCGCGAGGCGGTCGACGTCCATATCGCCGACTCGCTGTCAGCGCTGCGCTTCGAGCCGCTCCGCTGTGCCGGGCTAGTCGTGGACCTTGGCTCTGGCGCCGGCTTTCCAGGGCTCGCGCTCGCGGCAGCGCTGCCGGCCGCCAGCGTTGTGCTGATCGAGTCCCAGCGACGCAAGGCCGAGTTTCTTGCATCGGCGGCACAGGCCGCCGGGCTCTCGAACGTGCGAATCGAGAACACGCGCGCCGAGCTCTGGCGCGACGGGCGCGAATCGGCCGATGTTGTGACCGCCCGTGCGCTGGCCGCGCAGCCGGTCGTCCTGGAGTACGCCGCACCCCTCTTGCGACTCGGCGGCTCGCTGATCGACTGGCGTGGAGTCGTCGACCGCGAGGAAGCCTCGCGATCTCATGCCGCGGGAGCAGAGCTGGGGCTCGAGCTGCGCGAAGAACTGAACGCCGCGCCGTGGCCGGCGGCGCGAGATCACACGCTCGCGCGCTTTGACAAGGTAGCCGCGACTCCGCAGCGCTTTCCCCGCAGAGAGGGGGTTGCCCGCAAGCGGCCGCTCGGCGGCGTCCCCGCGGCGCGCTAGCTTGCGCCGAATGGCGAAGGTCTTCGCGGTCGCAAACCAGAAGGGCGGCGTCGGCAAGACGACGACGGCCGTGAACGTCGCGGCGTGTATCGCCGAGGCGGGATTCCCGACGCTGCTCGTCGACGTCGATCCGCAGGCCAACGCGACTGTCGCACTGGGCATCGATCGCACGACGGCACCAGGCCTCTACGGCGCGCTCGCCGGCACGATCGAGCCCTCGGATGCCGTCGTCGCGACATCGATCGAGAACCTCGAGCTGCTCCCTGCCGGTCCGGATCTGGCGGCGGCGAACATGGAGCTGCCCCGCACCGAGGATTTCGAGCAGCTGTTGCGCAAAACGCTGACCGGCCTGCGCGAGCGCTACCGCTTTGTGATCCTGGATTGTCCACCGTCGCTCGGCCCGCTGACAATCTGCGCGCTGGTTGCCGCCGACAGCGTCATCGTGCCTGTCCAGACCGAGTACTTCGCGCTCGAGGGGCTCGCGGGCCTGCTCGACACGCTCTCGCTGATCCGTCGCGAGCTCAACCCGTCGCTGACGATCGCGGGGATGCTGCTCACGATGCATGACGGTCGCACGCGGCTTTCGCGGGACGTCGAGGGTGAGGTGCGCAAGCACTTCCCCGACTTGGTATTCGCGACGGTTATACCTCGCAGTGTCCGTATCGGGGAGTCCCCGAGCCACGGACTTCCCGTTACGCACCATGCGCCGGCGAGCAGTGGTGCAACGGCCTACTTCGAGCTCGCCCAGGAGGTGGCACAGCGTGGCTAAGACACAGCCCGGGATCGGCCGCGGCCTGAGCGCGATTCTCGCGGTCGCTCCCGAGCCGCAGCCCAGTGAGGAGGCGATCCGGGAGATTCCCGTCGCGGCGATCGATCCGAACCCAGCCCAGCCGCGCCGCCAGTTCGACGCCGACGCGCTCGCCGCGCTTGCCACCTCGCTGCAGCGCAGCGGCGTGCTCCAGCCCGTGCTCGTCAGGCCGCGGGCCGACGGCCGTTTCGAGTTGATCGCGGGAGAGCGCCGCTGGCGGGCAGCGTCGATCGCGGGGC
>Ga0182013_10001520_pt1 | contig 31712 bp, 25 predicted proteins | sample 612S2MmetaG_FD_120487 | JGI IMG/M metagenome (GOLD analysis project Ga0182013, IMG submission 120487) | Permafrost microbial communities from Stordalen Mire, Sweden - 612S2M metaG | ecosystem: Environmental > Terrestrial > Soil > Wetlands > Permafrost | place: Sweden: Stordalen | collected... | reverse complement strand
GCTCACTTCTGCAACCGAACCCGCCGCCGCGTCCTGGTTGGCCGGACGCAGCCGCGCACACAGCAACTGGTCGCCGGCGAAGATATACAACGGCAGGTAGCAGTAGCTGCCGTAGTAACCGTGAAAGAACCGCTCCGGCTGATGGCCGTAAAGCGGCACGTCGGTCGCGTCCAGATCGAGCACGATCTGGGTGGGCGGCGCGGCGTGTGACTCGATGCATAGATCCGCCAGCAGCCGGTCCAGGGCTTCGGCCGAGTAGCCGATCTTGTGGTAGCGTCCCCTGCGGCCGGTCAGCTCCAGCCGGTTCAGCGTGCTCTTGCCGGCCAGCGGCTCGTCCAGTTCGCGCTTGCCCCTGAGCAGCCCCAGCAGCGGATCGGAGCGCAAGTGCTCGTGATCGTTCAGGTCCTCATAGCCCAGCGCCAGACCGTAGATGCGCTGCGCCAGCATCTGGGGCAACTGGTGCTTGACCACGGCTGATTGCGGATCGGTTCCGACGGAGTCCCAGACCAGCTTCCCTGCGCGGCGGTACCGGAGGCTGTAAACGCCCTCCGGGTGATGCTGCGACGTTCCGCCCACCATGGCATAAAAAGGCTTCAGTTTGCCATTGGCCGAGATTGTTGGATTGCAGTAGTTGCGAGTGCCGTCTTCCAGGCGAATGCGGAGGTAGAGCTTCACGGACATGTTCGTTCTCCTAAGAGGTAATACTGCTCAGGAGGACAACCCACTGTTTATCTGATTGAAAGTGTAGCAAGCCGTGTAGTCATCACTCTAAGTTATTGATTCTAAAGACATGGCGGAGAGAGGGGGATTCGAACTCCCGACATCAAAAGGGCGTGTGCCCGTGCGGGTCTGCCGCTTTTAACAGAGTTGACTTTCGAGCCCGGCGCGAGTGTTGCGCTGGTGACTCGTGCACACGGAGTGAATGCAAACCACATGTTCAAGTGGCGCCGTGCACTGACCCGTGTCGATCCGCAAGTCCCGTTAATCTGGTACAAAAACTAAGGCATCCAATTTAGCTCGCGACCTCAAAATGGCACTTTGTCCGGCTCTGTGAACAATGCCCTCATCCGCTGGGGCAATTCGTGGTACTTCAAGGAGTCATCTGGCATTGCAGCGCGGTTATACATGCGGAAATCGATCATGCCCTTATTAGCCATATCTCCGGAGGAAAGATAACCGCTTGCGCGCCACAAATGCAGATTGAGTCGTTCAACCCTCTTCGAAAGCTCTCCCTTGCGCCCATGGAAACTAGCAGTTCTGCTTTGAAAGCTTCATGTATGCGGAGGGTGCAACCCTGCTTGACTCGACGGGCGATTCTATTAGCACCACCCAGGCGCTGCTCGGGCACTCCTCTTCGGAAGTCGCCCGGGAGACCTATATGCACTCGGTCCCAGGGGACGCTCGGGAGGCTGTGGAGGGGGTTGAAAAGCTGCTTGGAACCAGGGGATCGCAAGTTGGACCCAAGTTCCGGATTGGCCGGAGATGGGCTCCTCGCTAATTAATTGATATTGCTGGATTTAATGGTCGGGGAGAGAGGATTTGAACCTCCGACCCCCTGGTCCCGAACCAGGTGCTCTACCAGGCTGAGCCACTCCCCGAACATCGGTTGCTAGAGCGTATCCGAAGGGCGCGGCCTGTCGCGTTTGACCCCTGAATTGCGCTCCTTCGAGTGTAACAGAAACCTCGCGGCGCCTCCTATGCAAAGCACGAACCCGGCTCTGACCGGAATCCTTGGCCATCGCCGACCGAGATTTCTTAGCCGACGGGAATCGCCGAGGCGTTGTTAGTGAGCATGTTGACTTGTTTGCGCAATTCACGTCTGAGCGCGCGGTGCCAGTGGGCAGCCTCAAAGTCTTGCTTGTCTTTCTGCTTCAACCCACCGTCAGCAATTCCCCAAAGAAGCCGCCGATTTGATGTTTGCGGTCGACGAAATGGATCTCGAGAATCCAATGGCGCGCCCGGCCTTTCTCGTCGAGGGATCGCATCGGCAGATGACTCTGAGGATGAACATACAGGTCACTTTATCGCCGACGATCTTCTCATGCGGAAACTGCCCGATCAGGTGGCCGGCGATCGACCCACCAAATTCCCAGCCGAATTGGTGGGCAAGCGAGACTGCATAGGAAAAGAGCTGGCTCGCCCGAATGTCGGGCGTCTCGTGGAAGTATCGCTTCCCCTCCGCAAACGCCTGGCCGACGTCATTTCGTAACTTGAGCTTGAGAGGGTCGGAGCCGATGACAAATGTTCGCCCGAAATCGGCCTCCCAATCCCCGAAGACAGGTCCCAGATCGAGAAACAGAATGTCATCTTCGCCGATCGTCAAATCGGGCGAGTTCTCCGCGTAGGGCGCCAGCGTGTTCCTGCCTGCGCGGACGATGCGCTTGTGCCAGTAGGTCGTGATGCCGTACATTTCTTTGGCCAGCCTGTAGATTTCCTCATTCAGCCGGCTCTCGCTGATAGCGGGTCGAATCAGGCTGCGCGCTTCAACTTCGTGGAAAAGCCGCTCAGCCTTGTTTTGAGCGATACGAAGTTCTGTAACTCGTCGCTCCTCGAAAGCGTCTACAGGAAGGGTGGTGTCTGACAAAGACTTTGTGCCTCACCCTATTTATAGTGCTTACGCGGGGGATTTAAGCGACTATGGGAATCGATTTGAGAAGGCCGGGAAGAGCTTTGCGGGCGCTGGCGCTCGTTGGGGCTGCTTGTTGGAGCGCCTTTGGCGGCCAAACGGCAGCGAAAGGCCAGGAGCCAGCCTCGATCGTCGGGAGTTCTCCACTCTACGGCCTATCGGGCGCAACGGGATGGATCAACTCTCAACCCCTGACCGCAAAGGAACTCAAAGGCAAGGTAGTTCTTGTCGACTTCTGGACCTACTCCTGCATTAACTGCCTGCGTTCGCTGCCTTACATCGAAGCATGGTCGCAAAAATACGAGGATAGCGGCCTGGTAGTGATCGGCGTACACACGCCCGAATTCGATTTCGAGAAGCAGTTGCCTAATGTGCAGAAGGCCGTTAAGAAGTTCGGAGTCACTTATCCCATTGCGCTCGACAGCAACCACGCGGTTTGGGATGCGTTCCACAATGAGTACTGGCCGGCCCACTATTTTATCGACGCGAAGGGAAAGGTGCGCTTCGAGCACTTCGGCGAGGGGAACTACGACCAGTCTGAGCGCTGGATTCAGCAACTACTGCAGGAACGGGCAGGAAAGCCGATGGCCGCCGGCGCCGTCAGCGTTCACGCACAAGGAGTGGAGGCGGCGGCCGACATGAATGAGGTGCGGTCACCGGAGACTTACATCGGCTACACGCGCGCCGAGCACTTTGCATCGCCGGGGGGGATCAGGCAGGATACGGAGAAAACCTACGCCGCACCGGCTCAGCCTGCACTGAACCAATGGGGGCTCTCAGGCACATGGTCCGATCACGGACAAGTCGCGGTGCTCAAGGCCGCCGGCGGAAAGATTGTCTTTCACTTTCATGCCCGCGACCTGCATCTGGTGCTTGGCCCTGCGGCCGATGGCAAGCCGGTGCGGTATCGAGTCACGATTGACGGACACGCGCCGGGAGAAAATCACGGCGTGGACACGGACGCCGAGGGCAACGGCATCGTGACAGACCATCGTTTATATCAACTGGTGAGGCAGCAGGGCGCCGTTGCCGACCACGTTTTTGCGATCGAATTTGAGGACCCGGGAGTTCAGGCTTTTTCTTTCACCTTCGGATGAATGGGTAAGTGGGAGGTCATTATGAATTGGAAATCGGACAGCAATGCGAGTTACATGAATCGTCGTAGCTTTATTGGCGCAAGCGGCGCATCGGTTGCCGCGATTGCGCTGAAACTTCAGTTCGGAGTCGACATGGTCGAGGCAAAGGAGAAAGTCGCAAAAGAAGTGGCGATCGTGCAATTTTCTGACGCGGGACAGCGCCAGGAAGCTGTGACGGTACCGGTGGTGGTGAAATCCGATGCGGAGTGGAAGCAGCAGCTATCGCCTGCTCAGTTTGAGGTGACGCGTCATGCGGCCACGGAACGCCCATTTTCCGGCGAGTATTGGAACAATCATGAAAAAGGTCTCTACCGTTGTATCTGCTGCGCTACGGCGCTGTTCAACTCCGATACCAAATTCGAATCGGGCACCGGATGGCCCAGCTTCTGGCAGCCTATTGCGAAAGAAAACGTGCGCGAGGACGCTGATTTTTCGTTGGGAATGCAGCGCACCGAGGTCAAGTGCCGGTTGTGCGCGGCGCACCTCGGCCATGTTTTCGATGATGGTCCCAAGCCAACGGGCCTCCGTTACTGCATGAATTCGCTGGCGTTTCGTTTCGTTAAATTTGCCTGACGGTGGTGATCGAGAATAGAGGAATGACAAACCCTGTTTTTAGCGACATCGCTGCAGAGATCCGACGCTTCGCGGGGACAGCGAAGGACTTCAATTCGCTCCAGGAATTCTGCGTCGAGCGGATCGCCGCGAGGCTGCCGTACTACAACTGGACCGGTTTTTACATGCTTGACCCCAGCGACGAGCGCTATCTTGTTCTTGGACCGTTTCGCGGCGCTCCCACAGAGCACGTTCGTATTCCCGTCACCGAGGGAATCTGCGGCGCGGCCGTAGCGCAGGGCGAAACGTTGATTGTCGAAGATGTGGCCGCTGACCCGCGATATCTGGCCTGCTCAATCGAAACCAAGTCGGAGATTGTTGTTCCCATCCGAGCCAATGGACAGATCGTCGGAGAGATCGATATAGACAGCCACGCGCTCAACGCATTCAGCGCGAATGATCGGCGTTTTCTGAAGGAATGTGCAGGGATACTGGCGGAATACCTGGAGAAGCAATGACGCCTTTCGGCGCAGATCATCTGCGATCACAGTCGCCGGTCAGTTGACGCAGCGCTCGCAAAATAGAACTGATAATGGTTGCGGCAGCCGGGATTGAAGGCGGCATTGCAGGCAGGGCACTTGGATTCGTCGGCAATATACTTCTCAATGCTCATCTCATTTCCACAGGCGCCGCACAGCACGGCAAGCTGGGCCCACTCGGATTGCGGCCAGACTTCGATCGGATGATCAGCCAGCTCCTCATGACAATCCTTGCAGGCATAGTAGGCGCCACAACATTTCATTTTGACGGCGATGATGTCGAGGGCAGTTCTATAGTGGGCGCAGCGCGTCTGGGCATCGATATTGACTCCGCGAACTTGAGAGCGCGAGGTTTGCATAGATAAACAGACTACCGGAAGTCGCCCGGGGCCTGTTGCAGGACGTACCACAGCTGGTATCAGTGACCGGTTTGCTCGTGGCGCAGCGCGTCGTCCAGCGAGACTGCATTGGCAGTGGCGTGGCCCAGCGCGGTGTTATCAAATATGACCCAAGTCTCCTTTTGTCCCGACCGGCCGTCGGGCAACAGAAGCCGCTCCGCGAACGCCCGCAGCCAGTGGTCGTCATAGTCTGAATAGTAAGTGCGCGGGGCACCGTGGAGGCGCCAATAGCACAGGTCTGGCCAGCCGCCTGGCTGCGCCGCCGCCGCCGAGCCTTTGGGTGGATCGGCGGCGACGCGAGCGATTTGAAAGCTTCGCAGCAGTTGATCGACCGAAGCAGAGAACCAGCTTGCATGACGGGGCTCCAGGACGACCCCGCCCTGATGCAATTCCCGCAGCGTAGTGAAGAACTCCTGTGCGAGACCTTCGTCGAATGCGAGCTTCGGCGGGAGTTGGATGAGCACAGGTCCCAGTTTGTCGCCGAGTCCCTGCACCGCGTCGAAAAACTCCAGCAGAGCGCCACCCGTGTTCACCAGCTTAGCGGTATGGGTCACGGCCTTGGGCGCCTTTACTGCGAAGCGAAAGTCATCCGGCGTGGCCGCTGCCCAACGCTCCCAGGTAGTGCGCCGATGCGGCCGGTGAAAGCTGGAGTTGACCTCCACGCAGGGCAGACGGTTTGCATAGCGCTCAAGGTGCGAAAGTTTCGCGTCTTCGGCCGACCCGGAGAAAAGCGACAGGTGCTGCTTCGGCACTGTCCAGCCTGCCGTACCAGGAAAGAATGGCATCTATGCCAGCTTACGCCGCCGCGCGGGCGCTTTAGACAGCCTGCTTCGGACATTCCCGGATAGCCGTGCAGTGGGCTGCCCGGATTTATGTTCCTCAAGCCGACTTCCGGATGCTGGTCCGACCTTAATCAGCGTTCTGGCGATTACCCCTAAGAGGAAATGCTGACCCACTGCCTTCATTTGAATGTGGGAGTGGGGTGGAGGGGAGAAGATGCCGCGGCAACCCGGAGACCCCGCAGTAGTTCTACCAGCAACAGCGCCAGCATCGCGATTGCGCACCACCCAAACCAGTCACCGAGCGAGAGGTACAAAGTAGATTCGTGTCCGGCCGGGATCATCGCGAGCAGCGTCGCGAATGGGGCGGTGTCAGATCCGACTTCTGCGGCGATTCGCCCGCGATTATCGGCAACCGTCAACAGGCCGTTTCGCGAGGCCCTCACCAGGCTGTAGCCGTCTTCGACTGCACGCATCACGGCGATGTGTCCGTGGTAGAAGCCATCCACGCGAAAGTCCCAGGCCGGCGTCAGCATGAGGCTGACGCCTGCTAATCCATAAGCACGAGCAGGGTTGGTGAAGTCCATATCTTTGCAGATGGCTACCGCCCATGTTTGCCCGGCAAATTTACCTGGAGCTGCGAATGAAGTCCTCGAAGTCCCGGGTATGAAATGGCTCGTCTCCCAGGGCGGTAGCAGATGTTCTTTGTAATAACTGCGGACGGGTTCTCCGGGCGCGTAGATGCGTGCTTCGTTGTGCCTTGTTGTCGCACTGGCGTGGTTCACTCCGACGATCAGCATCGCGCCAGTCCGATCCGCAATAGGTTGAAAAATGGCGTCGGTCTTCGCGACGTCTGAATCGAGGACGACCCCCATGTCCTCGGGCATGACAACCACTTGCGCTCCTCGCGCAATGAGTTGCTCGGCATACTGAGCGTAGTCTTCAAGGAGACGTTGGGTTGGGGCTCCTGGATCGTTGACCGATGCACCGCCATTGCCATCCGAGGCGACCAGCCCCACTGTTACTTGAGGCCCGCGCTGCGGCATGGCCAGGCGTACAGCGCCGAAAATCAGCAGCACGGCGAACACGCCGCACGTGGCCCCAAGAATTCGCAGGGACCGTTTTCGCTCTGCTGCCCAGCGATCAATTCCGAGGGCCAGCCCGGCGGGAAACAGCATCAGCATGAATCCCATTCCCCATGGTCCGGCAAGCGAAGCTGTCTGGAGAAACGGGAGGAAGTTCATCTGGGAATACGCGACGCATGCAGCCGATCCATGCGGCCACAGGAGGCTACGCACGAATTCGAACGTGGTCCATGCTGCCGGTAGCGCGAGCCATGCGCTCCACAGAGATCCCCGGCGCGCCAGCGTGCGCATCAGCAGCGTGCTAAAGGCGAAGACTGCCGCACTTGTCCCGAAATCCAGGAACCACGCCGCCGGCGGCGCTCCAAGCAAGCTCAAGTAATGCCAAAGATTCAGAGAGCCCGCCAGGAACGCAAGGAAGGCCAGCAGCCCCCCTTGCCATGCGGGCCGGCGCAGGGCAAAGAACAGCACTGGCAGCGGCGCAAACCACATCAGCGGCCAAAGCGGCTCGAGCCCGTTGCCGAAATAGAGAAGAGCCGCGGTCGCCGAACATGCCAGCAATGCGTTGATGGGGGCGAGAAGCTTATTTGCGGATTCCATTGAGGTACCTCCTGAACGATCGATGACACAAGGCGCGAAAGTCCTCTTCCGACATTTCCACGCGCCCACCCATGTACAGCATTACGAGCCCTTGCAGCAGGGCTCCTGCCTCAAACACAATCTCCCAGACATCGTCCTTGCGGAAGATGCCCCGCTTCATGCCGGCTTCCAAAGCCGCTGCGGAAAGTCTTGCCGTCGGCGATCTGCCCGCGCGAAAGTCCCCCGGAAACTGGCGCGCTCCCTTGCGTTGCTTGAGAAACATCAACTCGAACATGCGGGGATTCTCAAGGGCAAAATCGAGAAAGACATCGAGAGTTTTGAGCAGTTGGCGCTCGGGATCGGCCGGCAAGACAGCGTTGACCGCGCGTGCGGTCAAATCCTGAAATCCCTCCTCCGCGAGCGTGTTCAGCAGGTCGTCACGATCGGCAACGTGCCGGTAGAGCGCCATGGGCGTGATTCCAACGGACTTCGCCAGGCGTCGCATGGACAGAGCTTCGGGCCCCTCGCGGTCAAGTAGTTTGCGAGCTGCCACCCCGATCCGATTTGCTGTGGATCTGACCGCCATGTATACGGTGTATACCACAATGTATACGCCGTATACAAGCCGCCCGCGCCAAGAATTTCAAAGCTCGCCATAAGCGGCTTGCGCTCGTCAGGTTCGGAACTCCCGCAGATCGAATATCAGGAACCCAAAACGCCGCAGGTCCATGCCATCTGCCTCTTTGAGGCATTTGAAGTAGATTCCAAGACACTCGCCGACGGGCTGGGGCTGACGGGTGCTTCGGAGAGAGACTCGGCGAATTCAAATCGACCGTCGGACTAATGCCGCCGATCGTCCTGACGCTACCCCTTGACATTCGACAAAAGATGGCGTAATCCTGTTGTCGACTATCGAGGGGACGGAATGCCGACTTCCACCGAACTTCTGCAAGGTACGCTGGACCTGCTCATTCTGCAGACGCTGGTTCGAGGGCCGATGCATGGCTGGGGTGTGGCTCAGCGCATCCAGCAGGTTTCTAAGGATGTGTTGCAGATTGGACAGGGGTCGCTGTATCCCGCACTGCACAGGTTGGAATACAAGGGGTGGATACGAGCGGATTGGGGGAGCTCGGAAAACAATCGGCGCGCTAAATTCTACATTCTGACGCGCGCGGGAAAGAAACAGTTAGAAACAGAGTTGAAGGACTGGGAGCGGCTGTCGGCGGCTGTCGCGCTGGTGCTCGGGCGGATTCCAGAGGCGTCGTCATGATTCATGAATGGCTCAGTCGATTGCGGTTTCTTCTTGGTCAGAATCTGCTTCGGCGTGGGCGTCAGACTCACATTGACGAAGAGCTTCAGTTTCATCAAGAGCAAGCGACCGCCGCGAACCTGGCTCTGGGGATGACCGCGGCGGAGGCGCGACGCGAGGGGCTGATCGAGTCCGGCGGCGTGGAGCGAGCCAGGGAACAATGCCATGAACAACGACCTGGACGGTGGATTGGAACTCTGGTGCAGGATGCGCGCTATGCGCTGCGGGGATTTCGGCGCAACCCGGTGTTTACGATTGCTGTGATCGCGACGCTGGCCCTGGGATTGGCGCCTCAACGGCAGTTTTCAGTGAGTCTCATCCTTGCTGCGGTGGCGACGCCAACCAGGTCGGGAATGCCAACTAGGACGGGAGTCGCACGATCGCGCAGTGATTCAACACTTCGTGCCTTGTGCAGACAGGCGTCGGATGGCTTGGCAACGAGAAGCGCAATCATGTTGAGGGGCCGCACACAACGAATGTCGAAGCAGCATCTTGCCGGACAAAGTGTTTAAGTCAAACCGAGGATATCCTATGCATAAATGGCGTCTCGCTGCAGTTGTGCTTTCGCTGTGGGTGATGATGGACAATCTGGAAGCGCAAACTGTCTCATCCAAGATGAGGGAAGAGCGCACTGTCTACCATATCGGCATCCTGGGGGCACCATCTTTCCCTGATGCGGAAAACCCAGCCCTCAGACCCAAATGGAACGACGCAGACCTGGAACGCATGAAGGCTCTCGGCTTCAATGCCATGCAGCTGAATATTGCCTGGGCCTACCGGCCTTACGACGAACCTCTGAATCTCGAGGACGTTGTTCGTCTCCCGGACGAGTTCATGCTTCCGATGGATACGGCGCTAAGCAAAAACCTTCGCACCCCGGAAAAGATCCGCGAGCGAGCGGCAGAACTCAGACGCAGGATTGCCCTTTGCAAGAAGCATGGCCTTCACACCATCTTTCACTTCGGCGCGCCCTTTGTTGGATTCCCCCCGGATCTCGATGAACCGTTGCCGCAGAGCACGACAGACGAACACACAGTCCAACGGTATCGAACTCTGATTAAGGAATTCGGCGAGGAGTTTCCTGGAGTCGATGATCTTCTGATCTATACCTATGATCAGGATGCCTGGATGTGCAGCGAATTCGGACCAACGCCAGGTTGTCATGGAGTTCCGCTTGCGGAAAGAGAGTCTGCATTTGTCAATACGCTGGCGCACTCCTGGAAGTTGATCAACCCCTCGGGGAGGTTGTGGTGGGAGCCATGGGAGGTTTCAGCGGGCGAGGTATATCGGACGATGGATTCGCTTGACCCTGATGCAGTGGGTCTTTCCATTCACTCCAGCGTGGCAGAGGTCATGATCACAAATCCGGCCGACCGGTGGTTCAAGAACGTCGTCCATAAAGCCGCCAACCTGGGAATTCCAGTCATCGCTGAGGTCTTCATGGGCGGACCGACCGAGGAGATGGAACCATACACCAACATCCAATGCCCGCTGTCAACGCTGCGCGAGTTGCAGGCAGTCAACAGCGTTGGCAGACTCGCTGGAATCAAGGAATACTATGGCGACGTGCCTGAAGGCGACGATCCGAATCTTCGCATGACAGGCATATTCTTCCACAATCCGCACACAACAGAAGACGATGCGCTCGACGAACTCGCGAAGCCGTATGGGCCGGCGGCGAACGACGTCGTCCGCTACTGGCGATTAGTCACCGCCGCGATCGAGACGGCTCCATGGGACATCAGCTGGCGATTTAGAAGAATCGGTTATAGCGATCCTGTGCATTTGATGACAGCTGCGACACTGAAAGGCGCAAGCTGGCAGACACCGTCCTGGCAGTCGAGCAGGAGATCGACTTTCATCCGGACCGATGAGACCGATGAGCCGAATTTCTGGATGAGAGAGGATGTGCAACTCCGGTGTGAAGAATCCGCGTCGATCATGGATCAGGCCATCAAGGTTCTGTCGTCAGCGGCGAAGATGATCCCCCGCCAGCATCAGGAAGCCCCGGAAAAGAGCCTCACGGAGCTGACCGGCTTCAGGGTTCGCCTTCTCGCCTATGCCTATCATCTGCGGGAAACAAATCTCGCCGACGATCTCCGGAGTGCGAAGCGCTTGAATCTCCCGGTAAGAAAGGAGAACGTGGACGAACTGCGGGCAATTCTCATCAAGGATCAAATGAATGAGGGAACACGCGAGCCCATTGGAGCCGCGATCGAAATGCTGGACAAAGATCTGGATCGATTCCTGGCAACCTACTTCCTGCCCTCGGAACCAACTGGAGCCAAAGACGGAAGAGGGTCAAGTATCACATCGAACTGAGAGAAACTCGAGCGCTGCACTGTACAGCTGCATCAGCTGCTGCACATGCTGCCTGCTTATGCCAATGCCCGGAACCCAAAGTCGCTGCGAGATGCGACACGTATACTGCAAATCTCATTAAGTTCTTTATTTGTTTTTGATTTGATTGCTGCTCGTTCAATACACCAGCTATGCTGTGGGCGTTCTGATTGCGTTCTATGTGTTTGTCTTTGCGCCCATCTCAGGTTTCAGTATTAACCCCGCGCGAACAACCGCCTCAGCCGTGTTTGCAAACGTCTGGACCGCGGAATGGCTTTATCGTGTCGCACCGCGACTCGGCACGATGACGTCGGCGGAGATTTATCTGTGTGTTTACGGAACAGAAAGTGTCCTATGCGCCAAGCTGCATCCCGATCCGGCTTATCCGTGCCCGTTTCTCTGTCACTTCCCCCCACCGTCACTCGCATGAGGGGGACCTCGCACTCGAAACAGACCACCGTTAATCTCCCCACAACAGGAGTCAAGCGAAGGTCGATGCCTCATTTGTTGGCGCCTTCAGCAAACGACAATCTGTTATTCGCATCTCATCCATTATGTCTACTCAATACGACGCAATCATTATCGGGACTGGCGCCGGTGGTGGAACTCTCGCTCTTCACCTGGCTCAGGCCGGCAAGAACATCCTCATTCTGGAGCGGGGTCCCTTCATGCCCCAGGAAAAGCTGAACTGGGACACATCCGCTGTTTTTCTCGATAACCGCTATCACACCAAGGAAACCTGGCAGGATAAAGATGGCAAAGACCTGCACCCACAGCAGTCCTATTTTGTTGGTGGACAGACAAAGGTGTACGGCGCAGCCATGTTCCGCATGCGCGCCGAGGACTTCGGAGTCATCCGCCACAAGGGCGGCATATCGCCGGCATGGCCCATCTCCTACTCCGATCTGGAGCCCTATTACACCCGCGCCGAAGAGCTCTTTCACGTCCACGGGGATCTTGGAACAGCGCCGGCGGTACCTGGCGGTTTTGGCTCCTCCTTCGATCGCACCGAGCCGTTCCATTCCAAAAGGTATCCTTACCCTGCGCTGGCCAGCGAACCGCGGATGCAATCCATCGAGGACGACGTTCGCAAAATCGGCATCAACACCTTCCCGATTCCACTGGGGCTCAAGCGCAACGAAGCCGACCCGCTCGCCTCGAAATGCATACGCTGCGACACGTGCGATGGATACCCGTGCCTGGTCCACGCCAAATCCGATGCGGACATAAACTGCATCCGGCAGATCATGCATTTGCCAAACGTCACGCTGATGACAAACTCCCGCGTGACACGCCTGCTTACCAACAGCACCGGCACCGCGGTGACTTCAGTCGAGGTACTTCACTCCGGCCCCGGTGCGATCTATGGGGACGCTCTCGAGCCCGCCGACGCCAATGCACCACCCGCGTCAAAGGACGGCAAAACTGCCACCTACACAGCCGCTTTTTTCGCCGTATGCGCAGGCGCGGTAAACTCCGCGGTCATTCTTCTGGCATCAGCCAACGATAAGTACCCGAACGGCCTCGCCAACCGCTCCGATCAAGTCGGGCGCAACTTCATGTACCATCAGGCCGACGCATTGCTCGCCATCAGTACACATCGCAATGAGGACAGCTACACCAAAACCTGGGGCACCAACGATTTTTACCTCAAAGATTCAGACCCGGCTTATCCGTTCCCGCTCGGTCAGGTGCAGCCGGTCGGCAGTTTTCACTCCGAGATGATGAAGGGCGATGCTCCACCCTTCACTCCGGAATTCGTCCTCGAAGGGATGAAACACCACGCTGTTCCCTGGTGGCTGACCACGGAAGATCTGCCCGACCCTGAGAATCGGGTCACTCTGCATAACGCGACTCCATCCTCGGTTGGATCTTATCAACCAGGTGTAATCAGCGCTCACCCATCGGGAGACACCGGCCGCACCAACGAGTCGGAGCCGGTGACCAATGCCGCGCCCGGAAGAATTCAGCTCTCCTACACCCCAAATAACGTCGAATCCTTCGAGCGGCTCAAAACCCGTTGGGTCGACGTCCTCAAGAAGGCCGGTCACGCGAGCACCTCCATTCCGCTCCATGCTTATTTCAAGAAGCGCATACCCCTTGAAGGCGTCGGCCACCAGAACGGCACCTGTCGTATGGGCACCGATCCCGCAACCAGTGTTCTCGACCGCCACTGCAAAGCCCATGACCTCGATAACCTTTATGTCGTCGACGCCTCATGCTTCGTCTCGGCGAGCGCCGTCAATCCTTCGCTGACCATCATTGCCAATTCAATCCGAATTGCCGATCATCTGATCGGCGAGCGGCTACGGTGAGATTCTGCGATATGAGGGCGTTCCGCAGGGGACCCAGAGCGGCCGAACGGGTAACTGAAACGCCCGCGGGAGTTACTCGTTTGCTTCCGGATCCCCGGCGTGCCTCTGATCCCGGCTCAAGTTAGACGCGAACGGATGAAAGCAAGCGCTCTTCGTGGCCGGTTTCCGCCGGCTTGTCTTCGACATCCTCGCCGCTCAATGGCAGAAGCCAGGAGAAAGTGCTGCCAGCGCCCACGGAACTTTCCACATGAATGACGGCTTGATGACATTCGGCAATCCACGCGCCCAACGCCAGTCCCAGGCCCGAACCATTCGAGTGGGTCTGCTGGATATTGCTGCCGCGGCAAAACCGGTCGAAGATGCGTTCCAGGTCCTCGGCGGGAATTCCGATGCCGGTATCGCTGACTTCAAAGAGCGCTCGATCATCTGCGATCTTGAGCTTTAGCAGGACCATGCCTCCGGCAGGAGTGTATTTGCGCGCGTTTTCGAGTACGATGGCCAGCAAGCGCTGAAGGTACGGAGGATCGGCCATCACCGGCACAAGGTCCGGAGGCAAATCGGTGATGAGCTGGAGTTGAGCCTTCTGGAACAATGGACGCCATTTGTCACGGACCTGAAGGCACAGGCGGCGAGCGTCGATGGGCTTGAGTTGCACTTGCTCCGCGCCGGCATCCGCGCGAGCCAGAAACAAAAGGCTGTCGAGCAGCGAAGACATGTGCAGCGCCTCGGCGCCGATAATCTCTATGGCGGCGCGGTATTCCGGGCCGGAGCGCTTGAATTGAAGCGCAAGGTCGGCTTCGGTGCGGATGAGGGCCACCGGGGTGCGAAGCTCGTGGGAGGCATAGGCGGTGAAGTCGCGCACGCTGCGCACGCCGGATTCGATTCGCTCCAGCATTTCGTTTAGAGTGGCGGAAAGATGGGCCAGTTCATCGCGGGTCTTCAACTCGGGAAGGCGGGTCTGCAAATTTCCGTCGTGAATGCGCTGCGCCTCCCTGGCGATCGCGGCCACAGGCGCCAGGGCGCGCCGGCTGATGAAGTGACCGGCGACGCCGGCCATCAGAAACACTGCCGGAGAGATCAGCAGCAGGCCGTTGCGGAACCGGACGAGTGTTTGATTGGTCTTGGTGAGCGTAGCCCCGTCCTCAACCACGAAAGAATGACCGTTGAGGGTAAACGAGCGGCGCAGCGAACGAACGCGCTTTGGTCCTGCGCCAAACTCCATGATGCTGCCCTTTGTCGGCAACGCCGGCGCGGCAGGCATATCATGGGGCGCGATCATCATGCGCCGCGATCGGTAGATCCAGCGTCCCTGCTCGTCGCGGATTTGCAGCCATTTCCCGTCGTCCTTAAGCTCAAACTCGGTTTGTGCCAGCGCTCGCGCTCGATCGAAATCGTTGCCTAGATCGTGGGCTGCAAAAAAGTCGCGCACGTCGTCAATGTGTTCATCGAGATCATGATCAACTGCGATGTAGAGGCTTTCCCGGGCCATGAAGTAGGAAGCGCAGCACAGCAGAATGCCGGCCAGCGAGAAGATGGCAAAATAGCTGATGGAAAGCCGGATTCGAATCGGCAGGTGCACTCAGGTGGCCTCGGCGTAGCGCTATTGTATGCCTGCCGTTGAGCGAATATTGTTAAGGAGAGGTTACAAATGAGTGCTATTGGATCAGCACATAACCGCATCCCTTACGGGTATGAATCAGCGGCGAGGCCCCGTCCCGATTGAGCTTGCGTCGCAATGAGGAGATGTAGACCTCAAGCACGTTGGAAAACTTTTCCCAGTTCTGGCTGTAGAGATGTTCCAGTAGTTCGCTCTTCGAGAGTACGGCGCGCGGGCGGTGGGCCATGTATTCCAGCAGCCGGTACTCCATGGCTGTAAGCGTCAATGCGCGGCCGCCACGGGTGACGGTCATTTCTTCGGTGTGGATGATCAGGTCGTCGACCTCAATGGCGGGCGCGGCCAATCCGTGCGCTCTTCTGATCAGCGCGCGGCAGCGGGCCACCAACTCGCCCAGATCGAAAGGCTTGGTGAGGTAATCATCCGCTCCCGCCTCAAGCAGCGCCACTGTTGTCTCCTTCTCATCGCGCGAGGTCAGGATCAAGACGGGTACTGCGATGCCTTTGCCGCGCAATGCGCGAAGCACGTCAAGTCCACTCATCTTCGGCAACATCAAATCGAGCAGGATCAGGTCGTAGGGATTTGATTCGGCGAGGAAAAGTCCATCCTCGCCATCGAGAGATGTGTCGACCGCATAGCCGGCCGACTCGCCCAGTGCGCGAGCCACATTCTTTGCCAGCCCCGCATGATCTTCCACCACGAGAACGCGCACGAAGTTTCCACCTGGCGTCAACGGCCGATTTCGAGCAGCACGAATTGGCCGTCCTGATTTGCGACAGTGTAGACCAGATGGCGCGCCGGGTCCAGCGCCATCGTCTTCGCGCCCACCAGCGTCTTCACCGTTTCCAGATTGCGGTAGGTGTCGGCGTCGACCTGCTCGATGATCGAGATCGAGCCCTCCTTGTTCGAGGTGAAGACGGCGTGGATGCCGGGGTCGAAGGCCGCCGCGTCGACGCCCAGCCCAATCGGCAGCTTCTGTATATTCTTACCGGTGGTGGCATCCACAACGATCAGAAAACCATTGTGACATGCGGGAAAGAGCCGCGCGTGTTCGGTGTCGACGGCAAGTCCGGTGGGTTCGGTGCATCCGGTGAGATCCCATGTGCCCAGAACTTTTCGCGCCGTCACATCCACTTCGGCAATCTGTGCCTTGTCTTCAAGGTTGACAAAGACTTTGCCCTTTCCGTCTGACACGGCACTCTCGGGACGGCCGGGAAGAGGAATTGTGGCCAGAGCCTTCTGTTGCGCCACGTCGATCATGGTGATACTGTTGTCGGCTCCGTTCATGGTCAGCACCGTTTTTGAGAATGGCTCCCACAGAATTCCATCCGGCTTCAGTCCGGTTGGCACGTTTGCGATGGCCTTCAGCGTATCCAGATCGAAGACGGATGCCGTGTTGGCCTTGCCGTTGCTGGTTACGCCGCGGTGGCTGGCCCCGGCCAGCGCTACTCCATGAACGCCTTCGGTATTTGGAATCTCGCCGGAGACTTTACCTGCCGCCAGGTCAACGACCATCACGCGAGTCGAACGCGCGATAAACAGGCGGTTCGCGTCGGGATCAAAGCGAAGATAGTCCCAGGAGCCGTCGCCGCCCAGCGGAATGGTGCGGGTTATGTGAAAATCTGCCGATTGCTGCGAGTGGGCCGCCAGGCCTGCGAACAGCGCAAATGCTAGAGCCATCATTGTTTTGGAATCCGTCAATCGCATGTCTGTCTCCCTCGAATCATTACGCCGTAAATCTCCGCGCTTCCAAAGGAATCATGCGTGCTCGCACCTGAAGCCAGGCTGAAGCGCAGACGGGGATAGTAACAATTCATCGGATTGTCACAGCCGCTTCAGCCGCGTTTCAGCCTCCATGGCTCACTGTGGAGATGGGTTCACTCGATTTGGAGGCTGCAATGCTGGATTTTCTTCGTTGGCGTGTGCTGTTGGTGTTGATGGTCTCATTTGCTCTCGGACTGGGAACGATCGATGGGCAATCGCAAAAGGCAAAAATAACCGGCCATGTGAGCGACGCCTCACAAGCCGCGATTCAAAATGCAAAAGTGGTTGTCACTCCCGGCACGCTGGTGACCACTTCCGATGAACTGGGCGATTATGTGCTGACCGGCCTTGCTCCCGGGACCTATACGGTGACCGTGACCTCGGTGGGCTTTAAGACACTGGTTCAGACCGTGACCATCGCTGACTCGCAGTTCCTGACGCTCGATTTCGCGTTGAAGGTTGCTTCGAACGGCGAGCAGGTCGTGGTATCCGCCGGGAGCGGCAAGGATATGGTGCAGGCGGTGAACGAAGAAATCAATTCACCCGACATCGTGAACGTGATGCCCGAGAGCGAGATACTCGCCCTGCCCAATGCAAACATTGCCGACGCGGTTGGCCGCCTGCCGGGCGTGACCGTGCAGCGCGACGAAGGCGAGGCTGTCTATGTGCAGGTGCGCGGTCTCGATCCGCGACTCACGAACACGACTATCGACGGTGTAACGATTCCGTCGCCGGAATCAAATGTGCGCCAGGTTCTTCTGGCCACCATCCCGGCTGATATGGTGCAGTCGATTGAGCTGAATAAGACCCTCTCAGCCAATCAGGATGCGGACGGAATCGGTGGATCGGTGAACATGGTGACGAAGATGGCCGGCGAAGCGCCCACCTTCAACGGCGTTTCGACGCTGGGCTATTCGCCGATCGAGAATGGCCGCTACATGGGCCTGGCGGGATTCACGATCGGCAAGCGGTTCGGCCCGGCCAAGCGGTGGGGCCTGATCGCCAGCGCCAGCTACGACTACAATGGACGCGGTTATAACGACATCGAGCCGCAGCCAGACCTGAGCCCCGACGGCAGCGGCACTCCGTATTACGACTCCATCGATATTCGCGAATATCGCCACCAGCGGCTGCGCTGGGGAGGCACCATGGGCGCCGATTACAAGCTGAACGATCATTCAACGCTGAACGCCCACGTCATCCTCACCGACTTCAAGGATTGGGGCGACAAGTGGACCTACACGGTACAAACCGACGACAAGCCGAAATTCAAGTACTCGATCCGGCGTCCGGACTTCGCCATCGGGAGCCTGTCGATCGGCGGCAATCACACTTTCGGTAACAAGTGGTTCACGTGGGGTTCCGCTGTCTCGCGTGGCCGCGAACTCGATGCCGGCGGCAATCCGGGAGGCGCCTTCGACGCCAACAGCGCAGTGAAGGCCGCTGGAAAAAGCTGCGATTACGTTGGCGGCCTGAATGGCGATCCTTATCGTCCGCAGTGGTCGCCAGACTGCATGGTGCCGAATACCACGACACCAGCCAACAACCTCTACAGTCTTTCCAATTACACGCTGGACAACATCAACACCACCAGCGGCCAGGCGACGCAACTGAACCTGCAGGAGTGGGGAGCGATGGGGTTCAATTACCACCTCGGCAAGCACTCTGCCATGCTGGAGTTCGGCGGCATGTTCCGGAACGCGCACAAGGGCCAGTATGCCTACACGCCAACTTACGATTACTGCCCGCAGGCAGATCCCGGCTACACGCCTCCTATCTGCACAGACGCCGAAGACAATGCCAACCCAGTGAACTCAGAGATGTTCGCCAGTGGCTTCCAGGATCCGCACTACTACGATGGGACCTACCACATGGGAGAAACGACGGACCACTACAAGGTCGATAACTTCCTTGCAGCCAACCCCAACCTGCTTCCGCTGGACGTGCCTGCCACGCGCAGCGGATCCGACTCCGGCAACTACGATTTGATCGAGCGCGTCTCCGCCGGTTACATCATGAACACCTTCAATCTGGACCGTTTGCGCCTGCAGATGGGACTGCGCCTCGAAGCGACGCATGAATACGGGCGGGGATATCTGGTGAACATACTTGCCGGTCCCAACGGCAACGGAACGGATAACAACGGAAACTGGATTGGAACCACCCCGGAGAACACGGAAGAGGACTACATCGATCCGTTGCCCAGTATCCAGGCTCGCTTTGCGTTCACAGCCTCGACGGCTCTCCGTGCGGTCTACGCGCGCGGCATCTCGCGGCCGAACCAATACGATTTGGTGCCGTACATATTGGCAAACGGCAATACCACGGGAGTGGTGGCCAGCATCGGCGACCCCAGCGAACTGCCCACCCATGCCAACAACTACGATGTGCTTCTGGAACAGGAACTGAAGCCGTTTGGCCTGATCCAGACCGGATTTTTTTATAAACAACTGACCAACCCGATCGTGACAACCAATATTCCCTGCACCGGCAACTGTCTGGTCGTGGCGCAGGGTGCGACAACCGGTGCTCTGGCTCAGGAGGATGCAAACGGCAATAGCGCAAGCGTGTGGGGGCTGGAGTTCGGCATCCAGCAAAAGTACACCAACCTGCCCGGCGCTTTCCGCGGCCTGGGCCTGATGGCCAATTATTCGTACAACGAGTCGCGCATCAATGGTCTTCCCGGCCGCACTGACTCGCCCTCGTTGATGGGAACGGCAAAGAACGCTTTCAACATCGAACCCGGGTATGAGTTTGGCCGTTACGAAGTGCACATGGGCATGTCCTACAACGACTCCTACGTTAACGCTTACCAGTACTATTCCACTGCCTCCGGAATCCAATCGTGCAACAACCCCAATCCCAACCCCTCCGATCCATTGCTGAACGGCCCCATCAACGGCCCCTGCGGCGACAACTACTTCTACCCTCACTTCCAGGTGGACGCGCAGATGAGCGCCCGCATCTATCGCGGACTGCAGCTTGAAATCGAGGGCCTCGATCTGAACAACGAAGTCTTCGGCTTCTATAACGGCAGCCCGCAATACATGACGCAGCGCGAATATTACAAGCCCACTTACAGCGCCAGCATTCGCTGGGTCTCCGGTCGCGAAAAATAGTTTGGTCCACTTATAATCAGGCCGGCGCAAGGGCCTCTCAATCAACGCGCCGGCCTGCCCTTTTTCTCGAGTCTCAACGTTCTTTTTGAGGGATCACAATGAGGTTTCGCGTTCTTTGCCGGTTGTTCTCAATAATTTTGATGGGACTGTTGGGGTGCGAGATGGCGTCGTGGGCCCAGAGCGCGGAAGCGCCTTCGGCCAGCAAGGACGCGGAGTTACAATTTGTTGTGATTCTCACCCGACACGGAGTTCGGTCGCCCACCGGCAAGGCGGCGAAGTATCGAGAGTTTTCAGCCGCGCCATGGCCAGAGTGGGATGTGCCGCCCGGCTATCTCACTCCGCATGGGTATGATCTGATGAAGCTCTTCGGCGCGTACGATCGCATCAAGCTGGCCGGGCAGGGACTTCTCGCCTCTTCCGGCTGCGGCGACGCGGTGCACGTCACTATCCTCGCGGACAGCGATCAGCGCACGCGCGAGACCGGCAAGGCTCTGGCTGAGGGAATGCTGCCGCGCTGCGCGATCGATGTGCACGCGCTCCCGGAGGGTTCTGACGATCCCTTGTTCCACTTCCGCGGAGCTCACACCGCAGGGCCGCTTGCGACAGCGGCCATTGCAGGACGAATCGGCGGCGATGCGGGCCATCTCACCGAAGCGTACCGGCTTCAACTTGCCGCGCTCGATCGTGTGCTCGCCGGCTGCGGCAAGTCGCAAGCCGCCGGCGACAAGCGCACCTCGCTATTCGACATTCCGGCGAGCCTTACGCCGGGGAAGGGTGACCATTCGGTGGAATTGCGCGGTCCGCTGGCGACAGCTTCCACGCTGTCTGAGAATCTGCTGCTCGAATACACCCAGGGCATGAGTGCCGAGAACACTGGATGGGGTTGCCTGGATGGCGCGATGCTGCGCAACGTTCTCCAACTGCACGCGGCCGAATCGGAGTATGCGCAGCGAACCCCAATGTTGGCGCGGATGACTGCATCGAATCTGCTTGACAACATTTTGAAGGCGCTCGAGCAGAGCGCAACGGGGAAGCCCGTTGCGGGCGCACCAGGCAAGCCCGGCGACAGGCTGCTGATCTTGGTCGGGCACGACACCAACATCGCCACTGTGGCCGGAGCTTTGGGCATCAACTGGATCATTGACGGGCGCAGCGACGACACGCCTCCGGGAGGCGCGCTGGTTTTTGAGTTGTGGCGTTCACAGTCTGACGGCAGCGAGTTCGTGCACGTTCGTTACACCGCGCAGACTCTCGAACAGATGCGCGAAGCGCAGCCGCTCACAGCACAAAATCCGCCGGCGGATGCGCCCGTGTTTTTGCCGGCCTGCAGCCGCGAAGACCAGTCGTGCACCTGGGCTTCGTTTGCCGTTGCGGTGCGCGCCGACATCGATCCGACCTATGTAAATGCGCAGCCTTGATCTCAGAGCCGCAGCTTAAATCAGCCCGGAAGCTTCAAAGCTTCAGCTTGTTTGCGCGTCTCGCTGACGAAGGCATCATCTTCAGCCGTTTCCGGTTTAATGGAGTCGAGATTGATAGCCACGTTGGCCAGCGCGCCGGTGAGAGCCGCGGCTGAGAGCGCAATCGAAGTTTCGAGGTCGGAGCTCATGTTGGGATTGGTGATGGGCTTCAGGGTTGCGGCGATCTGCGCTGTTTCCACGGCCATTTGCGCTACGCCCAGTGGCACGCTGGTAGCCTCTCGCAGCGCGGCAACGATCAGGCGACCGCCATCCGGCGATTCCTTCGCCGCCTTATAGGCCTTCATAACCAGCTTGTAGGAGTCGGCGTCAGCGTCGATCGCGGCTTTCAGCTCTTCGCGCAGCGTTGTGAGCCGGGCGATCGCTTCGCTGAGTTGGTCTTCATATCGAATGTAGGTTTTTTTGCCGCGCGACATGGCCGCAACCATGCCGGCAAGAGCAGCAGCCATGGCGCCGGCTGCTGCTGCCGCGCTGCCTCCGCCGGGCGTCGCGGTAGGCGCGGCCAATTGTTCAAGAAAAGGGTTGATGCCGGCGCTCAACGCGCCCACGGCAAGCTTGCCGCTCATCACGCCTGCTAGACGGTTCTCGAGGATGAGCGAGGAGTCGAAGTTTTCAACTTGCAGAAACCACTCCGCAGCCTGCTCAAGAGCCAGCTTTGGAATCAGCCCTACGATTTCGCTTGAGACCGGGACGACCCCGTAGCGCACGGCCTCGCGCTTTACGAACTCGAAGACGCGATGAATGGGAGTCTGTTCGAAGTCCGTGAGGTTCATCGAGACCTGCGCCATTCCGCGCACCAGGAACCCTGCGCCCTTGACGAAGCGCAGGCCGCCGGATGAAAAGCGCACCGCCTTGGCGATCTTCTTTGCGATCGAGACATCGCCCGTGTTGAGGAAAATATTGTAGGCGATCAGCGGCTTGCGCGCGCCCACCACGGTTGCTCCCGCGGTCGGATGCACGCGTGACTCTCCAAAATCGGGCTTGCGCGCCGGGTTGGTCGCGATCTCGTCCCGAATTCCTTCGAACTGCCCGCGGCGGATATTCTCCAGATTCTGACGCTCCGGTGCCGCCGCCGCCGCTTCGTACAGGTACACGGGAATCTCGAATCGCTTCCAGATTTCTTCCCCCACATGCCGGGCCATGGCGACACAGTCTTCGATCGTCACCCCTTCAATGGGAATGAAGGGAACCACGTCGGCAGCGCCCATGCGCGGATGCGCGCCCTGGTGCCGGGTGAGGTCGATCAGCTCGGCCGCTATGCCCACGCCGCGAATCACAGCCTCCTGGATGGCATCGCGCTCGCCAACGAGTGTGATGACGCAACGGTTGTGGTCCGAGTCCATCTCGCGATCCAGCAGATAGACGCCGGGTATCTTCATGGCCTCGACGATGGCGTCGACTTTGGCCGCATCGCGACCTTCCGAGAAATTGGGAACGCATTCAACTAGAGTAGTGGGCACCAGAAAAGGATAAAGAGCGACGCTCGATTGGGCAAACCCGGGGGCGCGCCCGTATGCCGGTTCAAGCGCACGCGCACTCGCCGGTAGTATTCTGGGTAGCGGTTTCAAGAGAACGATTCAGGAGAGACCATGACGACCACGGCTCAGGTGATTCGCGCTCCTCGCGGCAGCCAGTTGAGATGCAAAGGATGGCAGCAGGAGGCGGCGCTGCGCTGCCTGATGAATAATCTCGATCCCGAAGTGGCCGAGCGTCCTGCGGACCTGGTGGTCTATGGCGGCATCGGCAAGGCGGCCCGCAACTGGGATTGTTTTCATGCCATCGTTCGCGAACTGGAGCGATTGGGCAGCGAAGAGACCCTGCTTGTACAGTCCGGCAAGCCGGTGGGCGTATTTCCGACCCATGAGCTGGCGCCGCGGGTGCTGATCGCCAACTCCAACCTGGTGGGAAAATGGGCCAATTGGGAACACTTCAACGAGCTCGACCGCAAAGGCCTCATGATGTACGGGCAAATGACCGCGGGGAGTTGGATTTACATCGGCACGCAGGGTATTTTGCAGGGAACATTCCAGACGTTTGCCTCGCTGGCGGAGCGCCACTTCGCTGAGCCGGGTGGTACCGGCTCGCTCGAGGGCAAGCTGGTTGTGACCGGCGGCATGGGCGGCATGGGCGGAGCGCAGCCCTTATCGGTCACCTTGAACGGCGGAGTGATTCTCGCCATCGACGTGGACCGCAGCCGCATCGAGCGTCGCGTCGAGACTCGCTATTGCGATACCGTCACCGAGAGCCTGGACGAAGCGCTCAAGCTTTGCGAACGTGCTCGGCGCAAGGCGCAGGCGCTGTCGGTTGGGCTGGTAGGCAACTGCGCGGATGTGCTGCCCGAGCTGGTGCGGCGTCATGTCCAAGTAGACGTGGTCACCGACCAGACCAGCGCTCACGATCCGCTGAATGGCTATGTGCCACAGGGTCTCACGCTGACCGAGGCTGCGGAGCTGCGACGCCGCGATCCGGCGGAGTATGTGCGGCGATCAACCGCTTCGATGGTCGTTCACGTGAATGCGATGCTGGCCTTGCAGCGCGCCGGCGCCGTGGCATTCGATTATGGAAACAATATCCGCCGCTTCGCCTTCGATGCCGGGTGCGCGGATGCGTTCTCGATTCCGGGGTTTGTGCCCGAGTACATTCGGCCGCTCTTCTGCACCGGGCAAGGACCATTCCGATGGGTGGCGCTGTCGGGCGATCCCAAAGATATCGACCGCACCGATGAGCTGGCCCTCGAGCTGTTTCCTGAAAACGAGATTCTCACCCGCTGGCTGCGGCTGGCGCGCGGGCGATTTGCCTTTCAGGGACTGCCGTCGCGAATTTGCTGGCTGGGTTATGGCGAGCGAGCGCGCATGGGCGAGGCCATCAACCATCTGGTGCGCAAGGGCGAGATTTCCGCGCCAGTCGCCATTGGACGCGATCATCTCGACACAGGTTCGGTGGCCAGCCCATATCGAGAGACGGAAAGAATGCTTGATGGCTCGGATGCTGTGGCGGACTGGCCCATCTTGAACGCGCTTCTGAACACCGCCAGCGGCGCAACGTGGGTAAGCTTTCATCATGGCGGCGGCGTGGGCATGGGCTATTCGCTTCATGCCGGCCAGGTGACGGTCGCGGATGGAACCGAAATGGCGGCAGAGAAGATTCGCCGCGTGCTCAATAACGATCCGGGCCTCGGCGTGGTGCGTCATGCCGACGCCGGTTACGAGCTGGCGCGGGAGACGGCGCGGGAGCGCGGCATTCACATTCCGATGGAAGGGAAGTAGCGATGCATGGTTCGCTTGCTGTCGTGAATATCGGCCAGCTTGTTACCATGGCGGGCCCGGCGCGGCCGCGTGTCGGCCCCGAGTTGAGCGAGCTGGGCCTGATCTCGAATGCCATTTTGCTGGTTGAAGATGGACGCATCGCCGCCGCTGGGCCACATGCGGAGTTGAAAGAACGAATTCCGCAGGGAGCGGAGATTGTGGATGCGCAGGGATGCTGCGTAACTCCAGGCTTCGTGGATGCGCATACGCACCTGGTGTTTGCGGGCGATCGCGCCGCGGAGTTCGAACAGAGAATCGCGGGAGCTTCTTATCAGCAGATCGCCGCCGGGGGCGGAGGAATTTTAAGCACAGTTCGGGCGACGCGTGCTGCCTGTGAAGACGATCTGTTGAGTGAAGCGCGCAGGCATCGAGAGTGGATGTTGCGCTCCGGCACCACCACTGCCGAGGCCAAATCGGGTTATGGACTCGACCGCACAACTGAGCTGCGGATGCTGCGCGTGATGGCGCGGCTCAATGCGGAGGGCCCGATGCGGATCGTTCCGACGCTGCTGGCCGCACACACTGTTCCGCCTGAATTCAAAGGGTGCCGCGACGAGTATGTCCGATGGATTGCGGAAAAATTGATTCCCGAAGTTGCGGCGGAAAAGCTGGCCATCTACTGCGATGTGTTCTGCGATGAGCACGCATTCACCGTGGATGAGACGCGCGCGGTGTTGACTGCAGCCCGCGAGAATGGGTTCGGGCTGCGCGTGCATGCTGATCAGTTTAGCTCCGGTACAGGAGCAGCGCTGGCTGCGGAACTCGGAGCCGCGTCCGCCGATCACCTGGAGAGCGCTTCGGAAGAAACTCTGGTGCAATTATGCGCTGCGAAAGTACAGCCGGTTCTGTTGCCGGGGTCGGTGTTTGCGCTCGGCCGCACCAACTACCCGCCCGCGCGAAAAATGATCGACCTGGGGCTCGCCGTGGTGCTGGCCACCGACTTCAATCCCGGATCCTCGCCCATCGCATCCATGCCGTTGATTCTCTCGCTCGCCTGTTTGCAGATGGCCATGTCGCCGGCCGAGGCGCTCGCTGCCGCCACCGTCAATGCGGCATGGAGCCTTGGCCTAGGGAATTGCATAGGATCGCTCGAGGCGGGCAAAGAGGCTGACCTCCTGATACATGAGTTCGCCGACTATCGCGAGTTGGCTTACTTTATCGCGGCGCCGTTCAGGCCGCGGGTATTTGTGGGCGGGGTTGAGTTCACTCCCTGAGCACCGTCCCGCCTCAAACGATTTTTCTGCTGCCATCGCGCAGGTAACCGGTCTACAATGGCTGTGCTTTGGCGAGGGCCGCTGAAAGCGAATCGAGTTGCGGGGGGAAAAGTTCATGAAAAAATTGTTGGGGCTGTTGCTGGTTGCTTTTTCGTTGTTGACTGCTTTGCCGGCCTCTGGCCAGGTGAAGATGTCGCGGGATCAGATCCTCTTCTACACGTCGGAGTGGAAGGGGGACCGCTTTCCCGACGGACGCCCAAAATTGCCCGACTCGCTGCTCAAGCGCGCCCTCGACATGACCATCGAAGACGTGTGGGAGTATCTGCGTGATCAGGGGTATCGCAACCAGTTCGAAGGCGGCTGGCAGGCGCTGCATATTGAGAAGCCCTTTGCGGGGCGCGCTCTGACGGCGCAGTACATGCCCACCCGTCCCGACATGCAGCGCGCCATCGCGGCCGAGGGCAAGGCTGAAGGCAGGGTCAGCGGCACCAATAGCTGGCCGATCAATGAGCTGCAGATTGGCGACGTGTACGTTGCGGATGGATTCGGGAAAATTATCGAGGGTACCTTGATTGGTTCTAACCTCGGCAATGCCGTCGCCGCCCATACCCATACCGGTTTTGTATTCGACGCCGGGATTCGCGACCAGGAGGAGAACCGCGAGATTCCTGACTTCAACGGCTTCTACCGCGGATATGATCCATCGGCGTGGGCCGACATGGAACTGACTTCGATCAATGCGCCCATTCGCATCGGCAGGGCGATCGTTCTCCCCGGAGACCTGGTGCTGGCAAAGCCCGAAGGAGTGTTGTTTATTCCCGCGATCCTCGCCGAGGACGCGATCAGCACGGCCGAGTTTACCGCGTTGACCGATGACTATAACTTCGAGCAGAATCGCTCCGGCAAAAACGGCGCGCAGTTCGAAGGTGGATGGACGCCGGAAAAGTATGACGCCTTCGCCAAGTGGATAGAAGCGCATCCGGAGAAGCTGAAGATGCCGCGCAGCGAGTTTGACGCACTGCTGGAGAAGGCGAAACAGAGAAAGAATCGCTAGAATAAATCACACCCGGAGACGGCAAAGCCGATCCCGAAAGAGGGAGAAAATAAACTTGCCTGATAACGGCCCTCGCTTCAATCGCCGCAATGTTCTTAAATCTTCGCTTGCCTTGGTGGCTGGAGGAGCGCTCGGCGGTAGCGCAGCCGCGGAAACGGAATCGCCGATCAAGAACGTGAATCTCGCTTCCAGTCCTTCGAGCCTGAAGATTACCGACATGCGTTACGCGGTGATTGTGAAACCCGGTCCGAGCCCTTGCGTGCTGATTCGCATTGACACCAACCAGGGAGTGTATGGGCTGGGCGAGGTGCGCGACGTCGCGGGGCCGCAATACGCGATGGTGCTCAAGAGCCGTCTTGTAGGCGAGAATCCGCTCCGAATCGATTATCTATTCCAGAAGATCGCGCAGTTTGGCGGCAACTCGCGGCAGGCCGGAGGCGTGTGCGCTGTGGAGATGGCGCTGTGGGATATCGCCGGAAAGGTTTACAACATCCCCGTCTACCAGATGCTGGGCGGAAAATGGCGCGACGAGATTCGCATCTATGCGGACACCACGGAATCTGAGGACCCTGCCGAATACGGACGGCGCGCCAAAGAGCGCAAGGCGATGGGACTCACATGGATGAAGATGGACCTTGGCATCAATGTGCTGGACGGAATTCCGGGCGCGGTGATGCAGCCGCCGGGGATGGATAAATGGGAGTTGCACACGCAGCCGAATCTCTTCATCGCAACGGAAGTCACCGACAAAGGCATTGACCGGCTCTGCGAATACGTTTCCGCGGTGCGCGACAATATCGGCTACGACATGCCGCTGTCGATGGATCACCTCGGACACATTGGCGTGAAATCGGTGATAAAGCTAGGCAAGGCATATGAAAAATTCAACCTGGAGTGGATCGAAGATGTGATCCCCTGGTACTACACCGACCTGTTGAAGGAGATTACCCGGGAGAGCCCGACCCCCACGCTCACCGGCGAAGATATTTACAAGGTTGAGGATTTCGAGACGCTGTGCAGGGAACATGCGGTGGATAAAATTCATCCCGACCTCGCGACTTCGGGCGGAATTTTGCAGACGCATCGAATTGGCGACATGGCCTTCCGGTATGGCGTGCCCATGGCGATGCATTTTGCCGGCACGCCGGTGAGTTGCATGGCGAATGTGCATTGCGCCGCGGCTACGCGTAATTTTCTGGCGCTCGAAAATCACTCGCTCGATGTGCCCTTCTGGCAGGACCTGGTCACCGGGGTCGAGAAGCCGATCATCAACAAGGGGTATATCAAAGTGCCGGAGACGCCGGGCCTTGGAGTTGCTCTCAACGACGATGAGCTGAAGCGGCACCTGAAGCCGGGGACCGGCTACTTTGAGCCGACTCCGATGTGGGACGAAGCGCAGTCCTGGGATGATGCGCTTTTCAGTTGAGGATCGATTTCACAGAAGGTGATCGTTCATGACCAGGGCCACGGCGCTGCGCAGGCGGGCTTGATTGCCGCCGGGAGCCGGCCTGAGTCTGGGGACGCGAACCAGCGGGTTGCGGCGCATCTCCGTTTCAATGATCGGTCCGGCGAGGCTCCAGGCCGTCGTAATGTCGCCCACTACGACAATCTCGCCGGGCGCGAGCGCAGATGCGATCATGTGCATTCCACGGCTAAGCGCCTTGCACATGGTTTGGATCGCTTCCCTGGCCTCCTTATCGCCCTTTTCCGCCAGCTGAAGAAGTTCATCGAAAGGGGGCGAAGGTCTGTGTGCAATCTCAGCGTAGTAACGCATGCCGGCGCGATTGGATGCAATGGTCTCCCAGCATCCCCGGCTCCCGCAGCCGCATGGCAGGCCGTTCGGATCAAGCTGCACGTGGCCAAACTCACCAGCAACTCCGCCTTCGCCGCGCAACAGGCGGCCGTTGGCAATGATGCCGGTGCCGATGCCCTCTGATACGTTGACCGCTACCAGGTCATGCATCGCGTCACTGTATCCGAACCAGATCTCGGACAGGGCGCAGGCATTGGCGACGTTGTCCACAACAACCGGAAGGCCAGAGGCTTGTTCCATGCGGGATTTAATGTGGCCGATGGGCCAGTCGATATTGGGCGCGAAGATGAATTTCTCCGATTGAGGATCGAATCTGCCCGGAACATTGATGCCGATGCCGTCAAACGATCGGTCGCGGTGGGCTTCGATCATTTTCCGGGCTGCTTCCACAATGGAGCTCAAGACCTTCTTCGCATGATCCGGCGGTACCACTATCTCTCGCGCAAGGATTTTACCGCCCAGATCGACCACGGCCAGGGTGGTTTGTGCGGGGTGAATGTCGACTGCCAGCACTCCGCGCTGCGCGTTGATATTGAGGAAGGTAGGCCTGCGTCCGCGGGGGATCTTGCCGGTCGGGCCTTCGACGATCCAGCCCTCGGCGAGCAACTCTTCCACGATCAGCGAGACGGTGCTTCTCTGCAATCCCGAGCTGCGCGCCAGGTCGGCACGCGAGATCGGCTGCCGGATGCGGATCTGGTTGAAGATGAGATTGCGGTTGATCTGGCGCGGCATCCGGTTGGAGGCGCTCAGCTGGTTGTTCGCCGTAAATTGAGGCGTGGGCATGGAGTTAATCCTCAGCCTTTAAACCGACTTGAACCGTGCATGCGCCGTTCGGATTGTTCACGGAAATGCGGAGCCTGCAACACAAAAGTTCAAAGCAGCGACTTGAATGGAAACTGATGTTATCACGATGGCCCGAAGCCGCTCCTGGCGGGCTTGGCGATGGCCATCGAATCAGGTGGCCCGGCCCGCCGTCTGACGGTCCCTCACTCGGTTACTTTGAATCGACTCAGCGCCTCTTCGTTCACGGTGATTCCGAGCCCGGCAATATTGTCGTCAAGGTCGATCGAGCCGTCTACGGGCTTCGGCTCGCCATCGAAGATATACCAGAACAGCTCGTTGCCGACCTCGACATCGACGGGCGGAAAGAACTCGGCCATGGCGCATATCTTGCGCGCCTGGCTGATGCCGCCTACGCGGTTGGTGTCGAACTGGATGTAATCGAGAGCGTGCGCTTCGAGCAATTCCCTGAAGCCGTAAACGGTGAACTCATGCTCTCCGCCGGCGATGGGTACTATCCCGTATGACTTCAGCTCTGCGTAGCCGCTCACATCGTCGGGAATCACCGGCTCCTCCAGCCAGCGCAGGTTGAACGGCTCGAGCAGCGGCAGCATGCGCCGCGCGTAATCGAGAGTCCAGCCCATGTAGGCGTCCGCCATCACGTCGATCTCGTCGCCCACCGTTTCGCGGACCGTGCGCACCAGGTCGATGTTGCGCTCCATGCCTCGCGCTCCATCGGTTGGTCCCCAGCCGAAGCGCAGCTTCATGGCCTTGTAGCCCTCGCTCTTGTAGCGCGTGGCCTCCGATGCCAACTCATCGAGCGGCGTGGAATAGAGCCGGCTGGCGTAGACCGGGATCCGCTGCTTGGTGCGGCCGCCGAGCAGGCGGAAGACGGGTTGTTTGGCGGCTTTGCCGAGCAGATCCCACAGCGCGATGTCGACTGCGCTGATGGCCGTCATGCCGATGCCTTTGCGGCCGAAGGCCATGGTGTTGCGATACATGTGCTGCCAGAGGAATTCGATATCCCAGGCCTCGGCGCCGATCAGCAACGGCGCGAGATACTGGTCGATCACCTGCTTGGTCACCAGCGGCGCCAGGGCCGCGTTGCCGATCCCGATCAGTCCGGCGTCGGACTCGATCTCTACAATGAGCCAGCCGTGAAAGGCGAAGCTCTTCATGGAAGCCTCCGGCAGCGAGAGCAGGTCCATGGGGTTGGTGCAGAAGTGCGGCGGAAGCGGCGTGGTTTCGCCCGTCCATTGCGCGACGCGGGTGCGGACTCGAGTAATTTTCATGGCCGATAGGGTTCCTTCGTTTGTTTCATACCGGATAGTAAACTGATCTCGGCCGGCAGGCGAAATCTTCTAGCGTTCGGAGCGTTGATTTCTGCCCGCGGTGTGCCGGCAGATTTGAGAATGGAGTGGCGGATGTTACTTGGATTTTCGATCATCAATGGGGAATCGCGACACGGAGGCGGAGAGAGTTTCTCCGCGATTGATCCTGCTACGGGCATCAAGCTTGACCCGGAATTTCATTCCGCGTCCTTCGACGATTTGGAGTTCGCAGCCAGCCTCGCTGAAGCGGCGTTTGCAATCTATGGAAGGTCACCTGGAAGCGAGAAGGCACGGTTTCTCCAACATATTGCTGCGGGAATAGAAGCCATTGCAGTCGAGCTCGTGGAGCGGGCGCACCGGGAGACGGCTCTGCCTGAGGCGCGGCTGAAGGGCGAGCTTGCGCGGACGGTGAACCAGCTCCGGCTGTTTGCGCAGGTGGTTGAGGAGGGCTCGTGGGTGAATGCGCGGATCGATCCGGCGCAGCCCGAGCGCAAGCCGATGCCCAGGGCCGATATCCGTTCGGTGTTGCGTCCCCTGGGGCCAGTGGCCGTTTTTGGCGCGAGCAATTTCCCGTTGGCTTTTTCAGT
>Ga0182013_10001518_pt1 | contig 31728 bp, 20 predicted proteins | sample 612S2MmetaG_FD_120487 | JGI IMG/M metagenome (GOLD analysis project Ga0182013, IMG submission 120487) | Permafrost microbial communities from Stordalen Mire, Sweden - 612S2M metaG | ecosystem: Environmental > Terrestrial > Soil > Wetlands > Permafrost | place: Sweden: Stordalen | collected... | reverse complement strand
GAGGCGTTTTACTTCGATGGTTGTTGCGCGCTCGAATCGATCGACTGCTTCCGCAAGGTCGACATCGTCCGCCTGCGCATCGCAGGGGGCGGTCAAGGTTTCATCTGCGGGGGAGAGGAAAAGTCTCCCGGGTGATGGCTTTGCGTAAAAGCGCTCTTCTGCATCGACGAGCGAAGGCCAGTCGTTCATGTTGTGCTCTCGCGGCTGCTCGATGAGGGCCACCGATCGCTTCAGGGGCCGCAGGCCGATATTCATCGCCCCGGCGAGCTTGCCAATCTCTCCGGCCCAGGCGCCCGCCGCGTTCACAACAGTCGCCGCATGGATATCGCCACGCGACGTGGATAGCGTCCACGCATTTTCATGCCGCGCCAATTGTGTGAGTGTTGTGTCCGCACTCAGGACCCCACCTCGGGTCCTGAAAAGCCGTAGGAATCCCTGCAGTAATTCGTGGACGTCGATATCAGCCGTCTCGCGAAGGAGCGCGGCACCCGCCAGGTCGCTCTGTGCCAGTAATGGGAACGCCTCGATGGCTTCGCGACGCGACAGGCGCTCAACTCGGTCTGTGGGCGCGGCGGAGGCAAAGAACTCGTGCAATGCATCGGCTTGACCGCTACTCGCAATCATCAATACCGGACGCGGCGTGACCAGGGGCGCAGTACAGAATGCACTCGGTGGCTCGAAGTAAAAGCGGCGACTGGCCCGTGTCAGCGTGCGCACAACTGGTCCGCCGTAGGTTTCGCAGAACAGAGAGACGGATCTCCCGGTTGAGTGATACCCCGGTTGGGGCTCCATCTCTAGGAGTACTACACGGGCGTGTTCTGCAAGGTGGCTCGCGATCGATACGCCTGCGATTCCGCCCCCTATCACGACAAAATCGAATGAGTTGTTCATACGTTCACCGCACTTCGCTCCGGACGAGCGGCGCTGAGCCGGGGTGGCTCTTGCGCCGCCACAGCCACCACACCCCGTAGGTCATCAGCGGAATGACGTAGATCAGCAACATGGCGTAAGACAGCCCGCGATAGCCGCGAGCGATCAAGGTGATGATCCCGAAGCGCTGGGCGAGAAATATCGAGGTGACAAGAATGATTGCGGCGCCGCCGAGGCGAGCCGTATTCGGCAATGGCTTCGAGCGTATCCGATGGTAGGCAAAGGCGATTCGCTCATTCACGGCGTGTACCGAGCCCGTCCCGCTTTCGAGAAGCGCGGCGAAAATCATCAGTTGAAATACGACCGCAAAAGCTGGCCGGTGCATCTCTTGTAGCATGAACTGCGAGGGCAATGCGGAATCGCCGATCTGCGGGTAGAACGCGCACATGCAAATAAAGAAAGCCATGGCCGGTAGCATGGCGAGCGGCCCGGCTAGGAGACCCGCCTTGATGGCATCCGAATCGCTCCTCATGTGCCGCACGACCGGCAGCACTACGACGGCGCCGATGATGTTGTAGCCTGCGTAGGTCACGCCTCGAAACGCCCATCCATCGGCGAACGTGGGCGTCGCGAAGCTGGGTGCGATCCGACTGCCAAAGCTGATCGCCGCCAGGACGAGGAATGCAAAGTACGTGCCATAGAGGAAGATCGAGACCCACTTAAAGAGACGCTCGACGGAGGCATTCCCGAATGTGGTGAAGAGGACGATTCCGGCGACCAGGCACAGCGTTCCAGCGAGCGGCGGCCAGCCGAAGAGGACGGTGCCAAGACCGGCCGAGGCGGCCCCAAAGACGGCGAGCACGATCACGATGTACGGGAAGTAGGACAGCTCGAAAAGAATTGCGAACGGCCCGAGCAGATGTTGGAAGAACTGGCGATAGTCGAGCGACCGCGTGGTGCGCGCGAAGAGGAATGTCGTCATGCAGACCGCGCTCCAGATCAGCATCGCGAGAATCATGCCGGCAAGTCCACCCCACGGCGCGCTCGGGATAAAGAATTCGGCAAGCTCTCGACCGGTCGAGTAGCCACCACCGATGACGACCGCTTTGAAGGCAAACCCCGGCAATATAAACCGCTGGAACCAGGTCGATCGCAAAGCGTCGTGATCACTCACGCGGGGGCGCCCCAAAGAGCGTCAGGGCATTCGATGAATCCGTCTCGGTAGCCGACGGCCGGCGTCCGATCCTCGGCGAGAAAGATGGGACCGTCGAGGTCAACGACGCTGCACAGTTGGCCAAGCAAAAAGGACGGGGCCATCGCGAGCGATGTACCTAACATGTTGCCGACCATGACCTCAAGACCGAGTCGGGTCGCCTCGCGTGCCATAGCGAGTCCTTCGGTAAGCCCCCCACACTTGTCGAGCTTGATATTCACGGTTTGGAATCGACCGACCAGACTTGCAAGATCGCCGAAGGACTGCGCGCTCTCATCGGCCGCAATTGGAATCGGCGAGGCGAAGCCATCAAGGAGCGATTCATGTCCGATGGGGAATGGTTGCTCAACGAGCGCGACATTCGCTGCGACTAGCACTGGCATCAAGGTCTCGAGGAATGGCCGCGTAAAGCCTTGGTTGGCATCGACGCCCAGCCAAACATCGGGGCGCGCGTCACGCACGGCGCGAACGCGGTCCGCGTCCTGCGTCTCGCCGGTCAGTTTTAGCTTGATGGCTTTCGCGTCGCCATAACCGCGGGCGTCTGCCGCCATCTCCTCCGGAGTCTTCGCACTCACCGTGAAAGTCGTCAGAAGCGGTCGCGGCCGCTCGAGTCCCGCAATTTGCCAAGCGGGCCGCCCCGTGAGCTTGGCTTCGAGGTCCCAAAGCGCGCAATCGACTGCATTGCGCGCGCCCCCTGAAGGGAGCAAGGGCTGCAGCGCCTTGCAGCTGATGTCCGATTCGAGCGCCGCGCGGATCGATTCGATCTTCTTTGCATTGCTCGCGACATCCTCGGAGGGTCGATAGTAGACCCCAGCGGCTTCGCCGCGGCCCACACAACCATCCCGTTCTAGTGTCACGGTCAGCACATCCGTCTGGTGCATCGTGTGCCCGGTAATCCGAAACGGCTCCTTCAGCCGAAACGCCTCGACCTCTACGGTAACTCTCACCGCGCGATGTCGCGACGTGGTCATCGAGCGCTCACACACTCGCTGATCAACTGATCGAAGGCGGGGCCGCCGCGAATCGGATCGGCCACCGGCAAGCGAAGGGTCTTGGCATACTCCGTGAGTACCGACTGAGCTGACGACTCGTCGAGCGCGGAGGTATTCAGTGAGACGCCGCTGCAGCGCACTTGTGGGTTTGTGCGCCGCGCCAGCACGAGTGTGAGTTCAATCGCGTCCGGCAAACTCGGGATCGGATAGTTAGGGAACCCTACAATGTGACCTCGCCCGACCTCGTGGCACATGACGATGACGTCGGGCTGGGTCCCATGGAGGAGAGCCAAGGACACGCCGGAATAGGCCGGGTGAAAGATAGAGCCCTGACCTTCGACGATGTCCCAGTGGTCGGCCGCTGCATCGGGGCTCAGCAGTTCCGCTGCGCCCGCGGCAAAGTCGGACACCACGGCATCGATTGGGATGCCGCCGCCGGCGATCAGGATGCCAGTTTGACCCGTCGCACGAAAGTCAGCAGCGATGCCTCGACTGCGGAGGCCGCGCGCTAAGCTCAGCGCCGTGTACTTTTTGCCCAGTGCGCAATCGGTTCCTACAGTGAGCAATCGCTTGCCGGTGCGCCGCCGGCCAGTTGCGATTGGCAGACCGGTCGGGGGCTGGCGAACATTGATGAGCCGGCGCCCAAGTCGTTCAGCGGTCGCGGCGAGGCCCGGTATCTCCTCGAGACGCGTGTGCAGACCGTTCACAACGTCAAGCCCGGCCTCTAGCGCGTCGTTGAGCACGCCCGACCAGCTGACCGGAATCGAGCCTCCGACTGGGGCGACACCGATCACCAGGCTGCGGGCGCCGCGTGCATGGGCGAGGGCCGGCGTCAACATCGGTAATCCGGTGGAAACGGTTGCGCCTGGTAGGGCGAACTCCCCGACACACAGGTCCGGCGCCCAGTCGCGCAGTCCGAAGGCGGTTTTCGCATGGGGCCTGGACGTTTGCTCGCCGAGGAATAATAGATAAGGTCGGGGGATTTCGAACTGCATCATTCCCATGTCCTCGGTCGGGGCTGTCGCGCCACATTGGGCGAAATTTCGCAAGCATCTACCGGCGATTCGATCGTCATCGCTCTGGTTGGCAAAGATCCTAAACGGGTATAAAAACCCTGTCCAGAGAAATATCGGCTACATGAGATACGATGATCCTGATGGCCGGTCCCTTCGAGATCTACGGCGTCAATATCAGCAGTATCGAGTTCAAAGACATGTGCCTGCCGGTGGTGTTTTTGTCAGAGCCCGACCAGACAGAATGCCGGTAGGCTTGCCGTCTTCAAGCTCAACGCTGCCGTTGACGATCACGTCAACGACTCCTGTCGATAACAACTTGGGCTCAACATAGGTGGCTCGGGCGTGGTAGGTCTTTGGATCTATCACCGCTATATCGGCGAAATAGCCGGGCTTGATATAGCCCCGTCCCTTTAATCCGAAAGTATCCGCCTCGAGCCCGGTTGAACGGTGCACGAATTGGACAGGTGTTAAAACCTTTTGATCAATCACATAGTTCTCCCACAGGCGCGGATAGCTGGCATGGCCGCGGGGGTGTACGCCATCTGAGCCGTCGCTCGAGCTCATCACCCAAGGCTTGGCCATGACCTTGACGATATCCGTCTCGGTCATGACGAAGACTACAACGCTGGCCTCACCGCTTTTGAGAATACGTATCGCCGCATCGGTCGGATCAACACCCCAGTCGGTCGCTAGTTCGGAAAGTCGCTTCCCGACCAGCTCCGGCTGCTTCGGTGCGGAGCCGATCATGGTTTTCTGGGCAAACCCGGGCGTCAGGCCGCTTTCTGCTTCGATTTTCGCGAGGTCGGCCGGATTGTCGAACCGCTTGACCATGGCCGCGAACCCGCCTGCTTGCGCCCATCGAGGAATGGCGACGGCCTCCAAGTCGGTATTGGCCGCCGTCCAAGGGTATTGATCCGCCGTCACATTTTGACCTTTTGCCCGAGCGGCCTCGATCAGCGCAATCACGTCGGCCATGTCCTCCCCGTCGGGACGCGAACTATTGGTGACCTTGATATGAGCGACGTGAAGCGGCGCACCGCTCTCTTCGCCGATGCGGATCGCCTCTTTCAGTGAAGTCAAGATACCGATCGAACTGGTGCCTTCATCACGCTGATGGGTGTCATAAAGGCCCCCACGCTTGCCCGCCTCTTTGGCAACGGCGATGACTTCCTCCGTAGAGGCGAAACTCTGCGGCGCGTAAAAAAGCCCCGAGGAGAGGCCAATTGCCCCTTCGCACATTCCCTTGGCGGCCAAGGATTCCATCGTTTGAAGCTCTGCCGGCGTCGGCGCGCGGGCGTCATGCTGCAGGACACGCTCGCGGATCGCCCCGAATCCAACATAAGCGGCCACGTTTTGCCCAATGCCAACCTGTTCCATCTTGTCGAATTCGGCATGGATGTCAGGCGTGCCGAAGCCGTCCACCCCGATGATGCTGGTTGTAACGCCCTGCGTGATTTGCCGTGCCACCAGCCTTTCAGTGGAATTCGGCGATGAGAGCTCAGCGTCGATATGAGTGTGGGCGTCAATCAGGCCAGGGGTAACCATCATCCCCTGCGCATTCAATGTCTTTTTGCTTCGAATATGCTCTTTGGAGGCATTGCCGATGAAAACGATCTTGTCGCCGTTGACACCAATATCGATCACCGTGGGCTCAACCTCATCGCCGCGATAGACGGTGCCTCCGGCGATGAGCAGATCGACAGTACGGCGCGGCGGCGCGGCAGCACAACTTGCAAGTGACGCGAGGCAGCTAAGAACAAGAATGACCGGCAATCGCTGAAACCTAAATCTCACCCTGATCTCCTACGGCCTATAGAGGCTCTCGTTGCTCTGACCCGCCGCGAGCTCTTTCTGGACAGACCGCTACTCCACAGATACCGTGTATCAGAGCGCCAAAGTGTCAAGTTCCGTCGCGCGGTTGGTCGTCTCCGACGCTGGCATTAGTGCTGACGAAGGCGTCCACACTCGGCGCCGGATCAACAGCTCTTTATTCCGACGGTCCTAAGGGGGAACTTTATATCCCACACAGAGATGTGTCAATGCGGAAGGGTCTTTCGAGGCTGCTACAATTACCACGTTAACTTACCTTGAAAACCTACAATCGAGACCTTGGACGTAAACTGATGGACGACAACACACCGACTTTAGGGCCGCTGATCCGCGCGCTACGGACCCGAAATGGCTGGACTCTCACTCAGATGAGCGACAAAACGAGTATTCCCCGGTCTACGCTCGCCAAGGTGGAGCATGATCGGCTGACTCTTGGATATGACAAGCTCATGCAGATCAGTAAGCGACTTAACATTCGGATGTCCGAGCTTTTTGCGTCGGGCGATGATTCAGCCGCTAGAGGCATGACAAGGCGTAGCGTCGGAACGGTGGATAGCGCGGTACATTTAGAGACGCCCAACTACGACTACTATTTCTTGTGCCCTGATTTACGCAAGAAAGCGATGATTCCTATCTTTGGCCGCGTTCGCGCCAAAACATTAGAGGAATTCGGGGAATTGATCCGACACGATGGCGAAGAGTTCATTTATATTCTAACGGGGCGGGTCGCCGTGCACACCGAATTCTATGAGCCGGTCATTCTCGACCCTGGACAATGTGTCTATCTCGATTCTGCCATGGGACATGCCTATCTTCTCGGGCCTGGATGCGATGAGGCTACCCTTCTAGCTGGCTGCTCAAGTTCCGATAACGAGCTACTGGATTTGCTGCGTTCACAGGAAAACCCGGAGACCCTTCCCTCTCCCGGGAAGTCACCAGTCGTCACAGCGCCCAAGCCGCCTAAGAAGCCCACTGGACATCCAAGAAACCGGAAACGATGAGCCAGGCGCGCTTACGAAGCTTGAATCTCCCCGAAGCCAATGGCGCGGCGCCCATGCCACAAGATGTCCTTCCCAGCTCGGGACGCTCCAGGCCCTCAATTATCGCTGGAAGTCGCGTGAATCCTCAAACGATAGGCACGGTAATGAGCGGCGATTAGATCGGTTCGGATTACCAGCTGAGTTGCCACAGAAAGCCTATGTGGGTATAATGATCCTGCGTGGAGATACTGTGGCTCTGCGCTCGTCGCACCCATGCAACGGAAGGCTGTTTGAAACCGTGATAGCCGAGAAGCCGTGAAATTCGTTTCGAGGATGCGAAATCCTCATGGGATTCAAAGATGAACTGGCGGCTTGTTCCTGGCGTATTTCTGATCGTGCTGCCTTTTTGGGCGGTGATCGCTCAAAGCAAAGAACCGACCGTATACGACATCGTTATTCGCAACGGCCGTGTGCTGGACGGATTGGGAAATCCGTGGGTGCGGGCGGACATTGCCATCAAGGGCGGCCGCTTTGCCAAAATCGGCAAGGTCACCGGGCGTGGGCTGCGCGAGATCGACGCCGGTGGCGACTATGTGTCTCCGGGTTGGATCGACATGATGGATCAGTCTGGAGAGGTTCTGCTGACGAACGGTTTGGCTGAAAACAAGCTAAGGGAGGGGATCACGTCGGCTATCGCGGGCGAGGACGGCGCGCCCGTGCCATCCGCTCAGCTCAGATCCTATTTTGCTCAACTCGAACGCCAGGGGATTTCTCTCAATTTCGGAACCTATTATGGCAGCGCTCAGGCGCGGGTCGAGGTCATGGGGGATGTGGCAGGAACGCCTTCGACCCAGCAATTGGATGAGATGAAGCTCCATGTAGGGGAAGCCATGCGGGCCGGGGCCATGGGCATTGCCACCGCGCTAATTTATCCGCCCGCGAGCTTTCAAAGCACCGCCGACCTCATCGCGCTCTCCAAGGTAGCCGCCAGCTATGGTGGCATCTACGCCAGCCACATGCGGGACGAAAGCGCCGATCTACTCAAGGCCGTCGACGAGTCGATTGAAATTGGCGAAAAAGCCGGCATTCAAGTGGAGATCTTCCATTTCAAGGGCGCCTATGCGCCTGGCTGGGGCAAGTTGGTCCCGCAAGCCGGCGCTTTGATCGAGGCGGCCCGCGCTCGGGGCGTCAGCATCGCCGCAGACATGTACGTGTACACCGCCGGGGGAACGGGGCTGGATATCACCGTGCCCAATTGGGTATTTGCAGACGGTAAAGCCAAAGGATTGGAGCGACTGAGGGACCCCACGATCCGCACACGCCTGAAAAAGGAGGTGGCTGCAGGCTCGGAACCGGGGTGGTCAAATCTTGTGGCGGCATCGGGCGGCTGGGATCACGTTGTGCTGGCCAATGCCTACAACGACGCGTACAACCGCTACCGCTTTAAAAGCATCGCATATATAGCCAAGCAGCTAGGGAAAGCCCCCGAAGACGTTGCCTGGGATATCGTGCTTCAAGCCCAACCGCACCGGGCGATGGCGCTGTACTACGCGATGAATGAAACCGACATCGAGACCGCGTTGAGATTTCCTTGGATGAGCATCGGTAGCGACGCCGCCGCCAACGAAGGTTCCGGAAAATCGGACGCGCTCGGAATTCATCCTCGAGCTTACGGCAATTTTCCTCGGGTGATCGCCGAATACGTGAGGCAGCGCCAAGTTTTGACCCTGGAAGATGCCGTTCGAAAGATGACTTCATGGCCTGCGACGCGCATGAAACTCTATGACCGCGGTGCGCTGCGCGAGGGTCTCTGGGCCGACGTCACCGTTTTCAATTATGACAAGATTCAGGATCATGCTACCTATGAAAACCCGACCGCTTATCCCACGGGCATCGATTTCGTTTTGGTGAATGGTCAGGTGGTCGTTGATCATGAACGGCACACAGGCGCCAAACCGGGGAAGGTGTTACTAGGTCCGGGATACGCACGGGGGGGGGCCTGAAACTCTCTACGGCGGACCAAGATTCTGCGCTGGCCCGCGACGAGTTCCGGTGGAAGATTGGCTAAGCCGACGTTCTTGCCGAGTAACGTGACCGTTGGGTTTGTCGCAGTTGAATTTACTTACAATTGTATTGCGTTGGCGGAGGTTGAATCTGATGCGCGTTTCCTCATGGGCTTTCTGCAAGCGAGCTGTCATCGCGATTATGGTGAGCTTGGCGATATTTCAAGCTGGGCTGGCTACAGCCGAAACGCTCAATCCCGTCGCGGTGGCGCAGATCGATTCTGCGGCTGCTCGCTACATCTTGGCCGGCTCCGCGCCGGGCGTTTCCGTCGCCGTGATGCGCAAGGCGCGCCTCGTCTTCAAAAAGGGCTATGGGTATGAAAACCTCGAGACGATGACGCCGGTCACGGCTGAGACCGTGTTTCGGGTGGGCTCCATCACCAAGATGTTCACCGCCGCTGCCGTCCTGCGGTTGACTGAGGAGGGGCGACTTTCGGTCGACGATCCGGTTTCCAAGTATATCTCCGAACTTGCCGCGGCCGGACCTCTGACACTTCGAATGCTGCTCACACAGACCTCCGGGCTCCACGATTACACTCACACCCCTGCGTTCGGCGAGGAGCAGCGAAATAGCCACACGACAAAGCAGATGATCGATTACATCGCGTCCATGAAGCCACTGACGGATTTCGCCGCCGGCAGCAAGTGGGCCTACTCGAACTCGAACTACTACGTCCTTGGAGCAATCGTTGAAAAGGTTTCCGGAGCGAGTCTAGGTCAATATCTCGAAACCAACATCATCGCTCCTGCAGGTATAACGACCACAGTCGCAGACCGAGAAGACGATGTTGTGCTCCATCGCGCCTCAGGTTACGTTCCAGTAGAAGGAAAATCCGGCCATTTCAGAAATGCTCCATTCTTTTCAATGGACAATGCCGGCGGTGCGGGCGCTCTACGATCCACTGCGGTTGACCTAGCCCGGTGGCAACAAGCCTTGTTCGCCGGCCGCATCATTACTCTCAGGAGTGTGGCCGCCATGACGACTCCGGGGCGGCTGAACGACGGGGCGATTGCGATTCGCCCCGATGCTCCGATTTCTCTAGGACCTCCGAGTTATGGCTTCGGACTTGAACTAGGGACTGTGGACGGCGAGCAAGCGATTGGTCACGGCGGATCCGTCCCCGGGTTTACTTCGTATCTCGTCACCTTTCCGAAATTGCAGATGACGGTAGCCATCATGACGAACGGTGCGCCAAATGGGGCTGACGTCTTTCACGACATTGAACGAGCCGTCCTGCATGCCGGTCGGAATTAAGCCGCAAGAACCCAGTCACCGTCGTCGGGGTTTCGCTCGCGGCGACGTTGACTCCCGGCTTCTTCGACGCAGACCTCGTCCGTCTTATATCTGCCCTGCGGCCTTTCGCCGTGCAGCGGTTTGATAGGTGAATTCAGTGACCCTTCATCGACACTCTAACAGGCGCCAACCATCAAGGCGGCATCGCACCCCGGCGCCCAACAGATAGGCGTGGCCCATGTTTGAATCAACGTATGTACATTGACCCACTTCTAAGGTGGTAGTCAGCTATGCGGCTGGACGTCGCCAGCCTAATCAGCTAGCAAAACCCCCACATTCCCCAGGCATCGGCTCCGCAAGCTCCTCAATGGTCTTTGCGGCCAGAATATTGGCAATAGCCATCATCAAGACTTTGTTGGACAGAGGTGTCGAGTCATGAACGCGCAAGTTGAACCATTTCGTGCAATCGCGATCAGCCGTCTCGCGCATGAACTAAAGGCGCAGGGGCGATCTATAATCCACATGGAGTTCGGACAGCCATCCACGGGGGCGCCTCGCGCTGCGATTGCCAGAGCCCATGAAGTTCTGGACACCGATGGGATGGGGTATTGGGAAAGCCTCGCCTTGAAGGCGCGCCTGGCCCGGCACTATGAGGAGAATTACGGCGTGACCGTGGATCCGGATCAATTTATCCTGACCTGCGGGGCATCGCCTGCGCTAGTGTTGGCCCTTAGCTCGATGTTTTCCCCGGGCGATCGCGTAGCCGTGGCGCGCCCGGGTTATGTCGCTTATCGCAACACGATGAGAGCTCAGTATTTGAGTCCGGTCGAGATCGCCTGCGGACCCGAAACGCGATTTCAACTCACAGCGCGCGCAGTCGCCGCCGTGGATCCGCCGCCACGGGGCCTCATCATTGCGAGTCCCGCAAATCCCACGGGAACAATCATTGCGGCTGGCGAGCTTGGGGCGATCACCGAGGTTTGCCGCAATCGCAATATCTCGATCATCTCCGATGAGATCTATCACGGCTTGAGTTACGTTGAACCAGCACACTCCATACTCGAATTCGAGTCGGCCGCCTTGGTGGTCAACAGCTTTTCTAAGTTTTTCAGTATGGTCGGTTGGCGTCTGGGCTGGCTTCTCGTGCCGCCCGACCATGTTGCTCGGGCCAGAGCGTATATGGGCAACCTGTTCCTAACCGCACCTTCGCTCAGTCAACATGCGGGTTTGATTGCTATGGACTGCGGTGACGAGCTGCGGAGCAATGTGGCAACCTATGCTCACAATCGCTCCCTCTTGCTTGCGGCCTTACCTAAGTGCGGCCTAAATGCGATAGCCCCTCCGGACGGCGCGTTCTATATCTACGCCAGTGTCAAGGATTTCACCGACGACAGTCTGGAATTTTGCGCAGAGCTGCTTCGAGACACCGGGGTGGCCACGGCGCCGGGCGTTGATTTTGATCCCATCGACGGACAATATTTCATTCGACTGAGCTTTGCGGTTGCCTCGTCCGAAGTGGCCGATGCGATTGCGAGGATGGAGCCATGGTTCGCCATGCGGACCAAGCGCGAGACGCCATAGGCGATAACGACCTTTTGGCCTCGCGTGCGCTCTAGTCGCGTGCTTAAGGAATCGATGCGCGTACGCCCAAGGTAAAGTTTCGGCCTACGACGTCGTATAGAACGCCGTTCGTTTGCGCCGGCTCGATGAAATTGGCGGGATCGATGGGAGGAGCGCGGTTGAATATGTTGTTCACGTTGGCATAGACCTGCATCTTCAGGCTCCGCGCCGTCAAGTTGTAGCGCAGAGAGCCGTTGAGCACGAGCTGCTCGGACACCTTGTCATCGTTGACCGTGAATTGGTTGGTGTATCTGCCGCCGCCGATGAAACGCTCCTCGAGAAAGCCCACCCAGGGTCCCAATGAGTACGCTGCGCTCGCGTCGCCCCGCCAGTGAGGAACACCGGCACTACCGGTCGTGACAGGAGAGAGGATGCCCGCGAGATTCTCCGATGAGGTGCCGTCGGTGGTGGTGAGATCTCTCACATACGTCGCAAGCAAACGCAGCGAGAGATTCCCGTTCCAGCTATCGGCGAAGCGGGACATGGGGGCTGCATAGCTGGTCTCGAAGTCGGCGCCGCTGGTTTTTGTCTGATCCGAGTTGATGTAGGCCAGCGTCAACGTCTTGGGATTCCCGGCCGCATCGCGCTGAATGTAGGCACACAAAGCCGCGTCTCCCTCATAGCAGCGATCCACGAGATCCTGATCCACCAACTGGGAAATGGCGTCCTTGATCTTGATCTGGTACACGTCCACCGACGTGCGGAAACCCTGCAGCCAGGACGGCTGGTATACGATGCCCCCCGTGGTGGTATCCGCCTCTTCGGGAACGAGGCTTGCATTGCCGGTGGTGATTTCCTGGACCGTGAAGCTCTGGCCGTTCGCGGGGTTCGCCACGCTACCGAACAGCAGCATCTTGGAGGTGTACAGCTCACTCAGGTTGGGCGCCCGAATGTCCCGGGAACGTGTGGCGCGGAACCGCAATTCATCGGTCATCGAGTAGGATACGCCCACCTTCCAGGTCGTCACCGTCCCGCTGGTGCTGTAGTCGGTTTCGCGGACCGCGCCGTTCAAATCGAGCGATTTGATCAACGGCAGATCACGGGCCAGGGGAACGACGGTTTCGAAGAAACCCTCTTTGACATTGTAGGACCCCTCGATTGGCTGGGGGTCGCCGATGAGGTAGGCGCTGCTTTCCGATAGGGGGTCGACTTCGGATTTGAGGGTTTCACGCCGGAATTCGGCGCCTGCGGCGATGGAAACCGGTCCCGCCCAGCTGGAAATCGGTTCGCCCTGGATATTGGCCGCCGCGGCGGTCTCGCCGATGTGGGATCGCAGCGACTGGGTTCCCATCACATAGTTGAGCGCAGCCGCGGAGGGTGAGCCGTAGCCGAACAGATTGATCGGCACGCAGCCATTGCCGGGGCTGATGAGTGTCGAGCGGCACACGATTTGGCCGGTGGGGCCTACGACCGCGTCTTCCGCCAAAGCATAGTTGGCGGTGATCTCGTTACCATACAGTTTGGCGCTATAGGTGGTGAGGCCATATTCGGCATGGGCATCCCACTTCCAATTGTTTCCGAAGCCGCCGTTCACTCCGGCCACGTAGCGTTGCACGAAGTTGGTGTCGTCCACCTTGATGAAGTCGGTGGTGTTCAGCCGTCCGAACGCAAATCCCGGTGTGCCCGTGGCGGCCAGTTGAGAGGCGATGGAAGCCGGGAGATAGGCGTTGTCGGCGAAGATCTCCGAGCCGAAATCGAAGGCCGGCGTCAGATAGGGATTGATGGTCTCGGACTGGGCCAGCGTGACGTTCACGTAGCCAGTGAGATTGCTGGCCAAGTCGTAGGATCCGCGCAGCATCAGATTCACCCGGTTCAACGGTGTTTCGAGCGGCGTGAAGCGCCCGGAGTTGACGCCATTGCCGCCGGACATACCCGCTCCATTGGCGGGGTTGCCTTGGATAAAGGGTTCCGGCGTCCCCCCGGGGCCGAACTGGGTCCCTGCCGCCGGGCCGCTCAGGATAACTCCGCCCTCGGTGGCAATCGACAGCTGGTAGTTGGGCTCGATGAGCTCGGCTGGCTGTCCATTGCCGGACAAGGGATTCGCGATCACTCCGTACTGTGTTCGCGCCCAGGGCCGGTCGTACTGGTGGAGAATTCCGCCGTTGTCCTCGTATTCGGAAGCCACCTCGAAATGGCCTTTACCGTCGGCGAACCCGGTACCGTAGGCCAGCGTGAGCAGCCGGTCTTCGTTGTCTCCGTATTGGGATTCGCCATACTGCACGTTGGCTTGAAAGCCCTGCAGATCCTTCTTCAAGACGATATTGACGACGCCGGCGACGGCGTCCGAGCCCCAGGCCGCCGACGCGCCGCCGGTAACGACATCGACGTGATCGATCAGGGCGGTGGGAATCACATTGGTATCCGTCGTTCCCTGAGAAGTCGTCGGCACGAAGCGCTGACCGTCCAGCAACACCAGGGTGCGGTTGGCGCCCAGGCTGCGCAGATCCAGGAAATTGCCGCCGGCATTTTGCGAGCTCAAGCCCGTGGTGGCGGGAGTCTCCGAACCGACCAGCGCAGGTATTTCCTGGTTCAAGAACTGGCCGATATTGGTGGCGGCGGTATTCTCGAAATCAGAGGCATTGACCACGGTGGTCGGCGTCGGAGCGTTGAATCCGGCGCGCGCAATCCGGGTCGCGGTAACCACCACCTCTTGAATGGTGTTTGTCCCCGTATCTCCGGCCGCCGGTGGGGGACCTTCTTTCGCGGCGTCGTTTGACTGCGCCGGAACTGTCGGAGTTTGTGCGTATCCTCGTGTCGACAAACCTATCTGTGTTATCAACGCCAGCGCAAGGACGCTCGTTGAACAAACGATGTATTGTCTTAAACCGCACCCAAAGCTGCGATGTTTCGCGTTCATCCTTTCCCCCACTTCGCTTTATATTGTCGCCGGTCATAGGCGTCTCTCCACTCGAGCCTCTGTCCAGTCAGTTCATCTCGTTCCACCATCCGATCGAACTCCTCTACACCGTGACCCGGATCGGCAATGAGAAGCGCAAATCGGGCGCCTTCATTCGTCGGCACCCGCACTGCGCACTCGGCCGATATTCGCGAGTTCTTAAGAACGATCGCACGATTGCGAAAGTGCGCTGCTGGAGCGCGGTGCACTCACCGGGACCGTCGGGTCCTGTACAGGGAAATATAGACCTACGCGGGAAATTGTCAATCCAGCCCGGCGGCGGCGCCCGATCGAAATTGATGAACACTCGGGAGATGTTCGCGATTGTTGAGCCGACATCGACTTCGTATCGGTCGGTCGTTACCAACGCCAGGACCAGTCCTTGGCAGATGCGCGGCAGCTGCCATCTTTCCACCCGCTCCAGCCCTGGCCGCGAATGAAGCGGCCGGTATGCGCCCCCGTGAACTTCCCATCGTCCAGGGCGAGCCCGCCATTGACCGCGACATAGTGCACGCCTGTCGCCAGCTGGTGCGGCGACTCGAAGGTGGAATGATCTTGGATGGCAGCCGGATCGAACACGACGACATCGGCGAAATTGCCGGCCTTGAGCACGCCGCGCTGTTTCAGCGAAAGATTCGCAGCGGGCAGGCCGGAAAGGCGGTGGATCGCATCGGCGAGCGGCACAAGCATTTCTTCACGGACGTATTTCGCCAGAACTCTTGCAAAGGTGCCATAACCGCGCGGATGCTGAACCGTCCGGAGAACCGCCCCTTCCGGCGTGATGGCCCCCGCGTCGGAGTTGAAGCTCATCCATGGCAACACGACCTCCTTGCGCAAATTGTCCTCGGACATGAGCTCATAGGCGACGCCGATTCGGGTGCCGTCTTCAATGACCAGATCGATCGCCGTTTCCTCCGGGGATTTGCCGCGCATTGTGGCGACCTCAGCCAATGTCTTGCCGGATAGAGGTTTGAGCTTCTCGGTTCTGAATCGGAGAAGAAGCGTTCCTTCCGGCCCCGCGGCGATCAGGCCGCTTTCGAAATCGGGATCGGGACTTTGCATCTCGGCCAGAAGGCGAACCCTGGTCGCGGGATCCTTCATTCGCGCGATCCACGCCTCCAGACCGCCGTCGAGGACCCAATGCGGCATCGAAGCATCGAGACCGGTGGACGCGGCCGTGTAAGGATACATGTCGGTGGTTATGCGGATGCCGGACGCACGCGCAGCCGTGATCTTTGCAATGACGCCATCGAGCTTCGGCCAATTGGCCTTGCCGGCAGCCTTGAGATGATAGATCTCGGCGGGGGCTCCTGATGCTCTGGCGATCCCGATGGTTTCGTCCGCCGCCTCAAGCAGGCTATTGCCTTCACTGCGCATATGGGTGATGTAGATTCCGCCACATTTGCCAGCCTCGGCGGCAAGCGCTTCAAGTTCGGGCGTTTTTGCGAAAGTACCCGGCGCGTAGATCAGGGCAGACGAGACCCCGAGCGCACCTTCCGTCATCGCCTGCCGCACCAGGGCCTGCATCTGCGCAAGCTGATCGGAGGTGGGCTGCACGTCCGCTTCGCCCAAGACATAGTCGCGAACCGTGCTGGCGCCGACCATTGAGGCAATATTCAGCGAGATGCCCTTGCGTTCGAGCGCTTCGAAATAGTCGCCGAAACTTCGCCAGGCGATCGAAGTGATGCCGCTGTCAGCGCGTTTCTCGTCACGCGCAACCATGGCTTCGCTGAGCGGCCCCATGGACGTGCCCTCGCCCGCCACCTCAAGTGTGACGCCCTGGATCAAGTCGCTCTCGCCACGCCCGTCCGCCATAAGGCTGCTATCCGCGCCGCTCAACATGTTGATGAAACCGGGTGAAACAGCTTGGCCGCGCGCGTCGATCACGCGTCGGGCTTTGGCCCCTTTGTGCGGGCCGACATAGGAAATCCTGTCTCCATCGATGACGACGTCGCCTGGAAAGGGTGGCCTTCCTGTACCGTCGTAGATCATGCCGCCATGAATGAGCACGTCATGAAGCATCGGGGCGGCAGAGGCGTGGCTTGCGGTCAAGGCCGTCCCTAAGGCCATGTAGGCGAACTTGGCTAGGTGGGATTTGGCCATCATCGCTCCAGAATCGGTTCAATGGCGTTGGGCGGCGAAAGCCGGCAATGGCCTGAAAGGCGACGTCCGGCCGGTCACGCGCCACAAATGCGAGCTATGCGAACAGGCTGACTACCGTTGCAAGGCCGGTCCGGGGGGCTATCAATTTAAATTTGTTTGTCTTCGGCCGAATAAATTTCAAAATACGATTGCGCCCGCGTGGACGCCGCATCACCTGCGGACACCAAGGTCGATATCCCTCGGCTAGATGCACGGCCTTGCTTTTGTGACTAGAAACTAGCGCGAAGCGTCAAACCCACCGTGCGCGGCCGAATTCTGTACCCGGTCGGGACATAGAACTGCGTCACGTCTTGGGCCGAGGAGAGCGCGGAGCTGTTGGTGAAGTTGTCGACGAACGCGGTGACGTCCAGGTGAGGGAACTTCAGCCCCGCGCGCAAATTACCCACGGTGTAGCCGCCAAATTCCAATCCCTGCGAGTTGAAATCAGTATAGGCGGAGCCGACATACTGACCGCTCAGGCGAACGAATCCTTGGTAATCGAGTATGGGGAATTGCGCTTCGCCGTACAGTGAACCCTGGAGTTCCGGAGATCCCGGTAAACGGTAGCCGGATACCACACCATTAGTGGTGGCCGCGTTCGGTTCCAGATTGGGCGCCGGGCCGAAAAAGCCGTAGCTGATGCGATTGAGCGCGGCGGCCGAGGTGGTCGCCGCATGATCGGCTGAGACGGTGCCGCCGAGCTCCAGCCACTGAGTCGCTCGCAGGGTAATCTCCTCTTCCAGACCGTAGATCCTGGCCTTTCCGCCGTTGCCGATGTAGGTGAAGCCTTGGGGCGTGAACAGCTGCACTTGAATATTGCTCCACTCGATATCGTAGACAGAGGTGTTGATATCGAGTCTGCCATCCAGCAGACGCACCTTGTTGCCCAGTTCATAATTCCATAAGCTGTCAGGCCGATAAGAGGCCAAGGAGGCCTCGTTTCCCGCCGTCACGTTGGGGCCGCCCACCCGATAGCCCTTGGCCGCCTGGAAATACCAAGTCAGATCGTTGGTCTGCCGGAAGGTGATGGCCGCACGGGGAGTCACCGGCTTATCCAACTCGTTGCCCGACGAGTTTGCCCCCGACAGAAAGCCACTCTCAATCGTGGTGAAATGAACGACATCCTTGCTGACGCGCACGCCGGCGGTGAAGTCGATACGGTCGGCGAGAGTGTATGTCCCGCTGCCATAGAGCGCTGCTTGCCACTGCACGGAATGGATGTCGCCTTCGGTGACCAGCGGCACGAAGGGAGAATTGGATGTGACAGTCTGGTTGGGATCGCTGGCAATCCTTTGGTAAAACGCTCCAACGGTGTATCGAATCGGCCCCATCTGTGGCGAATCGAAGCGGAATTCCTGCGAAATATCGTGCAAAGTACTGGGGGACACGCTCGGTGCCGACGCATACGGTCCGTTGAACGGCAGGCCGGCCGCCAGAAGAAAGGAGCCGTAATCCTGCGTCGAGTTAACGAATCGATCGAAATAACTCGTCGTCGATGTGAGCGTACCCCAGGTGGGCGTCCAGGTCGTGAGCAGGTTGTAGATGTGACTATCGAATACCGCCGTGCCCACGTCGTAGAACGGCTGCTGGGTCTTGTAGTCCGGTATTCCCGACTGGGGGAAGTAATACGTGGCCGAGCTGCCAAACTCATGAGATCGATCGTCTATCGCCGTGAGGATCACCGAGAGGTCATCGGTCGGTTTCGCGCTGAGCGAAAAACGTGCGCCATAGTTGTGCGCGTAGTTGACGTCCGAGAGCCCGCGACCCGCGTCATCAACCCAACCGGCATCCTTGTCATAGTAGGCCACGAGTCGAGCGGCAAGTTTGCCTTCGATCAACGGTGCATTGAGCACGCCGGTGACATCGCCCGAATCTCCGCCATGATCGGTGGATGACCCCGTGACCTCCACGGATCCCGAAAATTTGTCCAGATCGGGTTTGTTCGAGATGTAACGCACGACGCCGCTCAAGGAACCTGCGCCGAATAGCGTGCCCTGGGGACCACGCAAGATTTCCACTTGCTGCACATCGCGGAGTTTAGGATTGGCGTTACCGAAGGTCGTCGTGCCGGGATTGAGATCGATGTCGTCGAGCATGAACGACACGGTGGATTGCGAATTCGAGGTGCTCGCGCTCGTGGCGACTCCGCGCATGATCAGATTGGTGCTGGTGCCCAGCCCCTGCGCAGGATTGGAAAGTCCCGGTGTGTTGGCGATGATGTCGTTGACGTCGTTGGCGCCGCGTTTCAAGAGTTCGTCCGCGGACAGCGCGGTAATGCTCATTGGCACATCTTGAAGTCGCTCGGCCCGGCGGGTCGCGGTCACGATGATTTCAGTCAGTGCCGGGTCTTTTGAAGGACTTGAGTCCTCCACGGCCGCGCCCATTGCAGGCTTGGTGGTAGCTGCTGCAATCCACATCCCTACGATGGAGGCACAGAAGATTCCTGGACAGTTGCTCGATCTTATGGCCATGTAAGCATCCCCTTGTTGATATTCCAAAGACCCCGCAATTCTTTTCCGAGAGATCTCCCTGATCCCACTGCCGAACGCGCTGCAGGGCCGACCACCCTGCCGCGACGTGTCAAAGCGGATCCCCTCGCTCCCACCGTCAGGAACAGGCAACACGCCTCAACCGAAAGGCCCGTCTATAGCGGAAACCATACTTCTTCCACCCGTTGCTCGGACAACGATCGTGCAACGTGCGTTCACAGGCGCGAGTTGCACTGACAGGATGCTTCGATCCTCGATAGATAATATGAACCTGCGGGGGAATTTGTCAATCTAGTTCAAGGGTGCCTCAATTCCCACGCTTGCCGGGGTATTGAGGCCAAAGATTGGGTCAATGCAAGGAGCACGAGTCTCCTGCATATGTCACCTGGGACCCCAGCTCACAGTCAGTTTGCGCGGCTGTCGAAATTCGTAGCCGCTGGGAGGCTCCGACAGCGATCGCTCTAGCCGTACGTTGTCGAGCCGGCTCAGAAGGGTCTCTAGCCCGATACGCACCTCAGCTTTGGCCAGATGGGAGCCGAGGCAGGCATGTGCACCGGTCGCAAACCCCAGATGTCTGCGACTATTCGCTCGATCCACGTCAAAGCGGTCGGGATCCGCGAAGACCGATGGATCGCGATTCGCGGCGCCGAGCATGCAATTCACCGTGTCGTGGGAGGAGAACTCGATGCCTTGCCACTCAAATGGCTCGGTGACATGGCGCGTGGCCGACTGCACCGGGCTGAGCCATCGCATGGTTTCTTCGATGACCTGCGGCAGTATGGTAAGTTCGCGTTGGGTACGTTCCAAGACGTCGGTATGCTCGAACATTGCCCATAGACTATTCAGCACTAATGCCTCAACCGTCGATATGCCGCCGAAGAATACGATAGAGAGATTTCGCTTGATTTCATCATTGGCGAGTCGTTCGTTCGCCGGAGCATTAACTAGTCGGGCCAACAAGGAATCATCTGCGTGCGTCACTGAGTCTATCGCCGCATCTAGCAGTGCGTGGAACTCAGCGACGCTGTGTCGCGCGGCCATGCGTATGTTGTCGTCGCCCGTAAAATTAGCGAGGGCGGCTTCGAAACTGTCATACCAGCGTCGCATGCGCGGTTCCGCGTCGGCAGACAGGCCGCATAGCAATAGAATGACTTGAATTGGCAGACGACTGGCAAACTCTGAGCGCAGATCGGCTAGTCCGTGCTCTTGAAATTCGTCTATGAGCGCCGTCGCGGCTGCGACAATCGCCGGCTCCAAATGCGCGCGAACAAAAGTGGGTACGAACGGATGTCGTAAGGCATGGCGATAACGGTCGTGCGTCGTACCTTCGGTAGTCAAGATGTGTGCGCCAAAGGTGTCGAAGATCGTCGACTGGGCGGACACGGTGGTTAAGCGTGTCGTGTCAAGCAGTGCCGTGCGTACGTCTTCGTAGCCGACGATGTACCACATGTTTAGAGCAGCGATCCACGAGATCGGCTCGCGTTCACGCAAGCGCGCAAACGCCGGATAGGGGTTGCGGTCGAGTTCGGCTAACGTGATCTCGTGACCAATCGGGAAATACGCTTTTTTGACTAGCGGCATGGGGGTCCAGGTTCGATGAGTACCGAGCCAGAATAAGGCGGCATATGGGCTGCCTCGATTTGCTCAACTGTGCACCAGAATGTTGCTTGGAAGAGTACGCCCTGCCCGGGACACCTTGTCAAGTCTCTTGCCAAAGAGGACCCGGACAGCATATAAGGGACCGGAGTAGAGATACTTGTCCCGTTAGCGATGGCTACCTCAATGTCGTACTACGCAGAACAACCGACCAACCAGGGAATTTACAATCGCTCGCCGTTTCCTGAATTCCTCGCTCTCCCCAAACCTCGCACCACCATGAAAACAGCAACCGCCACCGTGGGTTTCCTCCTTGCCTTTGCCTCCATCAGTGCGCATGCGCAACTTCGATCGCGGCCGGTCCCGAACCGCGGGGTCGAGTCGTTCACGTTCCAGTCGCCATCGATGGGCGTCCGCTTTTCCCTCAACGTCGGCTTGCCGCAGGGCTACAAAGCGGGAGATGGAAAGAAGTATCCGGCGCTGATCGTCACGGATGGGGATTTCGTCTTCGGCAACGTCTACGAGTCGGCGTCGACGCTTGGGCGAGATCGTCAGCGGGATGTCACATCTGGCCGGAGTGCTTGCCAGCCGGCAGTACCCGGGACTCAAGATGACGATCGAGTTCCACCCCGGGATGGGACACATGGACGTGATGGGAACTTCGGTGGTGCGAGGGCTGCGCTCGCTCTACGCGAAGTAGGATTCACTTCGTTCCGCCCTAAAAATGTGCGTGTGCCGGCACAAGAGTGGAATGAGCGCGTGAGGCCGGGAACCTGTGAGCTATTACAGTTCGAATACCATCTCCGATAGCCAAATGGCGGACTACTAGGTGCGCAGGGCGGTGCCCAATCGAAGCACGTCAGCGAGCTTGTGAGATGATGCTCTGCAAAGGTGCCTGGGTCGGCGAACTTGCGCGATTTTCACTGAAGATTGCGCTGGTCTTACTGCTTGCGACGACACCGCTGCCCACCTGGGCCGCTTCCACCGCGACTGCAATGACCCGTCAGGCGCTGAAGGTCTATGTGTCCGTCGACATGGAGGGTGTTGCGGGCGTGGTCACCGGGGATCAGCTGAACCCCCCGGGCTTTGAATACGAGCGCTTTCGCGGCTTTATGACGGACGAGGCGCTCGCGGCCGTGCACGCCGCCGTTGACGCTGGCGCTACCGAGGTGGTGGTCAGCGACTCCCACGGCAATGGCGAGAATCTGTTGGTGGAGCGATTCCCCAAGGACGTGAGGCTGGTGCGCTCATTCCCGCGCCGCGGCGCGATGCTCGCAGGTCTGGATGCATCGTTCGCTGCCGTTGTTTTCATCGGCTATCACGCGTCGACGACGAACACCAACGGCGTGCGAGCGCACACGATTTCGAGCGCACACTTCACCCGGGTTGCGCTCAATGGCGCGGCTGTGACCGAAGCGGAGTTCAATGCGGCCTACGCTGGCGATCTTGGCGTGCCAGTCGTGTTTGTCTCTGGCGATGACGCCGCCATTCAAGAAATCACTGGACGTCTAGGCCCCATGGACTCGGTTGTCACGAAGACCAGTCTGGGCTTTCATGCCGCCGAGACCCTGACCCCGGCCGCTGCATGCGATGCGATCTACCAGGGTGTCCGTTCGGCCATCGGGCATCGTGGCCAACGGAAGCCGTTTAAGATTGCGCACCCGATTACGGTCGAGCTGTCCTTCAAGAACTACCTGGTTGCGGAAGTGTTGACCTATTTGCGGGCGATTCAACGCGTAGACGCGCACTCCGTGCGTTTCGTGGGTCAAGACATGAAGGAAGTCTCTGATTTTGTCGACTTTGTGGACACCTACAATGCGGACTTGACGCCTTGAAGCTTCCATATTGACGTGGACCGCTTCCAGGCGTCCTGCCGTTTCAGGACCGACTCGGCCGTTTCACCGACCAGATGGCGGTAAACGGAGGGCGCCGTGGCGCCTTCCGTGCTGACACACAGAATCCGCGAATTGGTGTCAAGACCTACTGCCTCGGACAGTCTTGTGTCCTGCCGCAACGCGGTTAGGCCTGCGACGCCAGCCGCGCCGGATTCGCCGGAAATGATGGGCGCGTCCTTTTCGCCGCCGGCCGCCAGCGCTTTCATGGCGGCGACTGCGTCAGCGTCGGTGATGGTCAGAAAGAAGTCGATGCAGGGTTCGAGAAAGCGCCATGCGAGCGGCGATGTCTTGCCGCAGGCGAGTCCCGCCATCACCGAATCGACGGATCCGGTAGCGTCGGCGGCGTGACCCGCTCGGGCGCTTTGTAACAGGCAATCGGCCTGCTCTGGTTCCACCACAATGAAGCGCGGCCGGTGGGCGCCATGAAATTCCCATAAATAGCTGCCGATCCCGGCGGCGAGACCGCCTACCCCGCCCTGCAGGAAGACATGGGTGTAGGGAGCGGCTTGGTTTGCCTGGGACTCCGTCTGTTCGACAATTTCTACCGCAATGGCAGCGTATCCCTGCATGACGTCTCGCGGAACATCCTCATAGCCGTCATAGGAGGTATCGGACACCACATGCCAGCCACTCATTTCCGCCAGACGGGCCGCCTGCTCGACCGAGTCGTCGTAATTGCCAGCAATGCGAATGATCTCGGCATCGTAGGCGGCAATCGCGTATTCGCGCTCGGCGCTGACCTGCCCATGCAAAACGATGACGCAGCGGCATCCCATCGCCTGCGCCGCCGCTGCCAGGGCCCGCCCGTGATTGCCATCAGTGGCGCTAATCACGGTGAGATCCTTAATGAGGTCGGCATAGCGCCCGACGAACAATCTGCCGGACTCGAAGTACTGGTCGGGGTAAAGTCGCAAGATCAGGCGGGCAAGGGCAATCGGTGCGCCAAGCGCCTTGAAGCTGCCGAGCGGCGAACGAACCGATTCATCCTTGAGGACGACGCTTGCAACCTGCAGACGTGTCGCGAGGGCAGGCAGATCATAAAGTGGCGTTGCGACACGGAAAATCGAATTCCACTGCAAAAGCCACGCAAGGCTCTCCCGCGCCCGCCCGATATTCATGATCCGCCACAAATCGGCGGGATAGGGCGAGCGAACGGCACGCTTGTTGGCTGTTAGCATCGATCGCTTTGAAGCCGTTATCCCGCCCGTCAGCTGGCGGCCTCGAAGCGGATATCTCGACTCCCGTGCCAGAGGATGTCTCGCCCAAGCCGTTCCAGGCGATCGAGACCATCGACGATGGTCAGGAAGTGATTACCCGCGAGTTCGCCAGCCACGCTATTGAATCGTGCGCTTCCGTAGGGGACCAGAATCTCTGTCTCGCTGACACCGGCGGGATAAAAGAGGATGTGGCCCGGCTTCGGATGGGAGGTCGGATTCTCCGGCCCGACGGCCAGGTCGAACGTGCCCATTGGGATCCAGCACGCCTCTCCACTCCAGCGCGCATGGATGATCTTTTGCGAGTACGGCAATAGACGCCGGAACGCGGCACACGTGTGCGGCGAGACATCGACTTCCCACTGCGCGGTGAAGGTGTCGTCACCGATCGTGATCTGCACAGCGTCTGAGGTAACCGCGCCGCTCATCGTGGGGCTCCCGCCGCGAACCGTGCGCCACAGCCCGATTGGCAGGCCGTTTCGGCGATCGCACGGCTGAGACTCGGAAGCCAGTCGGCAGTGACCGGCCGCAGCAGAATCGAAGAGGCGCTTGCGTTGTTGTTCATAAATCCCATCCCCGCTGTCGGTGAGCGAAACTCCTTGATGACTTGCCGTGCCCGGTTGAAACCGTTGCCTCATAACCGACCATGGCTCGTCTCGGAAATATTTCTTTGAAGCAAAAAAATTACTTTATAGAATATGCCCGTATTAGTCCAGTAGATAAATCGGAATGTCTTGCGGAGGCGCCATGAGACTTGGTTACGTGTTACTCCCTCTCTACGTGCCTACTCCAATGTTCCGGTTATGGGCCTAGCCGCGGCGCTCGGTCATACATTGGACGAAGAGTCCGGGCGGTAGCCTGTCCGGTTCGCGCTGCCGGATGTAGCAGCCGCATCCGGCCCTCCTCGCTTACCAGCCGGAGAATCCGAGCAGTCCCCAGTACCGGAGTGTGACAGCGCAGGCGCCAAATATGGCGTAGCTCGCGGCCACGCTGGCCCACCGGCGCCACGACCAGGTACGGGGTCGCGCAATCAAGACTGCCCCGGTCAGGATAGCGGTGGTCAGCGTGGCGGCGGCAAACAGCCAGCAAGCCACCGGAAACACCCTTCCCGGGTATTGCATCAGGAGCGCGTCGATGTCGAGCAACCACGGTACGATGGCGATCCACGCCAGCACAAAAGCGATGAGCCACAAGGCAGAGCCGACATGCCAGACAGCAGCGGCGTCAGGACTGTGCGGATTGCGAATGTCCCGTAGCAGTCGCACGGAACCGCCCACGGCCGTCACTTGAGCCAGCAGCAGGATGAGGAGCAGCCACGTCGAGCCGGCAAAGTATCCGATGCGCTGCAGCGGCTCGGTGCCATTGGCAGAATCGAACAGCAGCAAGTTCCCGTCCTTGCGGCGGAACTCGATGCGGTCGACTGAACCAAGCTCCTGGTACATGCCGTTCCCGATAGGCGCAAAACGAGTGGCGTCTCCTTCACTATGAACGGGGTTGTCGTAGAGCCCGGATACGATGGCGTCGCCGTTGTCGGCCAACTTTACGTTGACTGACTTCAGATTGAGAAAGGCGCGTTCGGTGCGGAAATATGCCCGGCGTAGCGGTCGATAATTTCCCGCGATGTCCAGGGTTGCATACTTGCTGCGAATCGCCGCCGATGGACGGCTCGCGGCGGGAGGAGGGGTCTCGCCCTGGAGGTATAGGCCGATGAGGGTGGGGAGACGCTGCACCAGATCTTTGCCGGATGACGTGTTTGTCGCGACGAAAATGCCGAGATCCAGATCCGGTGCGATGATCATGTTGGAATGCTGATACATCGTTTCGCCGTCGTGACCAAAGGCGAAACGCGAACCCGGTAGGGGAGTTTCGAAGAAGCCGTGATAGGTGGTGCCAAAGCCGGGCGTATCGGAGACAAGCGGCTCCAACATGGTGCCAAAGCTTTGGGCCGTCAGTATCCGTGACTCCGCCAGCGTTTCCGGATTCAGCAGCGCCCTCATGTAGGCTGCCATGTCGTTTGCGCTGGCGACCATTCCGCCGGCCGGAGCGTAGTGAGCGAAGACCTCCGGGGGAGCCTCCTCCAGCCGGTCGTTCTCCCATCGAAACCCCCGGCTCAACATCGCGGCAGCAGCCGCATCGATAGGTTTCGGTAGCCCCCGGGCCGCCGCCACATCAGGGGGCAACGCCTCCCGGAATGTCGCAAGCCTCATACCGAGCGGACGCAGTACTTGTCGTTCAGCGTAATCCTCCCAGGGCATTCCACTCACTTGAGAGACGATGACACCCGCGAGCGCCGTGCCATAGTTGGAATAGACTGGAATCTTGCCCGGGGGCAGGACGCGGTGGGGACGATACCGGGCCAAGTACGTCTCGAGCGGTAGCTCGCGCCGGGGATCGTCCACCACCATGTGCCCCAGCACGGTTTGTTCGAAGCCCGCCGTGTGCGACATGAGGTGCCACACGAGAATGGGCTGCGCGAAGCCTTCGTCCGGCACCTGCAGCGACTTCGGTAGATACCGATTGATAGGATCGCTCAACTTGAGCTTGCCCTGTTGGGCCAACTGCATCAGCGAGATCCAGACAATGGTTTTGGAAATCGATCCGACGCGACACAATGTGTCGGCGGTCATCTCCGTTGGCGGGTTCAGAGCTGAAATGCCATATCCTTTGGCTAGCAGAACGCCGCCGCGTCCTACGATTGAGACGCTGACCCCGGCGAGCCTGTCCCGTCGCATGGCATCGGCCACGGCGCCATCCACGAATTCCCCCAGGCGTGCGGCATCGATGGCGGCAGGCACGGGCGCCGAATGCAAGCAGAGTGCGCTGAGGAGCAGCACAACGAGACGACGTGGCCACTCAGCATATGTTGGGCCCGCACAACCCTTTAAATCGACCATGCTCAACCTCGAACTGGAAAAGTTGGACAGACTTGGTGCACCCGCGCGCTCCCTGGTCGATAGTTGCCTGATTGTCTTTAAGATCCTAAATAGGTATAAGAAGCCTGTCCAGCGATAAATGCGCTTACTGGGAGAATAAGATGCAATCAACTGCGAGCGCTGACCTCGCGAAGGCCGGATACGGCTCAGTTGGCGCTCCACGGTCAGCCTTTCAGTTCTTCGACAGTCGCACCAATAAAAAAGGCGCCGCCGCGAGAATATTGATAATGGGGTTCATCGCCATCGGTGCCTTCAATCGGACACTGGCCGATGAGCCCGAGGTATCGTCGAGTGGTGAGGCCACGCAGCAAGTCGCCGGACGGTGGCCGAACTTCCCGCTTGGATGGCGAAGTCGAGTCGCGAAGAGGCGGCCATGTTCACGGGCAGCCTTCCGGGCCCGGATTTCACCCACATGTTTACCGAGAGCGTATCGCAAATCGTGGTGCGCGACGGGAACACCCGCGAGGCGCACGATGATTACGTGTCGGACCCAAGTAAACCCGTGCCCTATGCTCCTCGGCCGATCACAGATAATGGGTGGCCCGAGTGGAAGCTCAACGACCAACGTTTCGTGGATGGGCGACCGGATGTGCTCACCTATCAGACGGCACCGCTCAAAGAGGACGTTACTATCACCGGCGAATCCTTCGCGCAGCTTTTTGCAGCGACCACCGGCTCGGATGCCGATTGGGCGGTCAAATTGATCGACGCGTATCCCGACCGGGCGGAGCCGCCGCAGATGGGTGCTTTCGAATTCATGGTCGCCGAGGAAGTGTTTCGCGCAAGGTACCGCGACAGTTTCGAAAGGCCGCGGCCCGTTACGCCCGGCAAAGTTACGCCCTACCACTTCAGCCTGCGCTTCCGCGATCACACCTTCAAAGCCGGGCACCGGATCATGGTGCAAATTCAAAGCAGCTGGTTTCCGCTGATCGATCGCAATCCGCAGACCTATGTAGGCAACATTTACGAGGCGCATCAAAGTGACTTCCATGTCGCCACCATGAGCATCTACCGTTCGCAACGGTTTTCGTCGCACATCGCCTTGCCCGTCAATAGTCAATAACCCCTCGGCCATTCACGTATGCCAGCGCGCCGTGGTGGGTCTGGATGAGCAACTCTTCGATAAATCCCTATGCAGAGCGGTTGATGCGCTCCGGTCGATGGTCCGATGCCCTGCCATTGGCCGAACGTGCCGTCGCCGGGGCGGCGGTTTGCGTCCCGGGCCACAGCTTGCTGGTCGCCATTCTGCTCAAACTCGGCCGAACTCGGGAAGCGGAGGTGGTCGTCGATCGAGCGCTGGAATTGGCAGGGGGCACGGCCGAGGCCTATGACGGTCTCGCTTACGTGTCGACGGAGTTGGGGCGCCACGAAGGCGCCAACGCACTCTATCGTCGAGCAGTCGCTTGCGCGCCCCGAAGAGCGCGCGGCTGGTATAACTTGGCGTGCAGTGAACGCAGTTTCGGCCGCCTCGAACAAGCGGAAGAGGCTTGTGAACGTGCGATCGCACTCGATGGCAGAGAATACCCCTGCTTTTTGTTACGCTCGGAACTCCGGATCCAAACGTCGGAGGCCAATCACATCGGGGATCTCGAGAGACGGCTGGCCGACCCTCGTTTAGCTATCGACGGGCGGATATTTCTCGGCTACGCCCTTGGGAAGGAATTGGATGATGTGGGGCAATTCGACGAGGCGTTTCATGCCTTCGCGACCGCAGCGAAAGATCGTCGGTCGCAAATTCGCTACGACATCGCCGCCGACGAGCGGCGCTTGAAGCGTATCACACAGGTTTTCTCTGGCTCATGGGCACGCAACCACGGTCTTGCCGGCCAATCGGGCGACCAAGAGGATTCTCCGCACCTATTCATCGTGGGGCTGCCGCGCTCCGGCACCACTTTGGTCGAGCGGATATTGACCGGGCTTGCCGGGGTGAGATCGAACGGCGAGACGGATAACTTCTCGCGTGCGCTGACGGCGGTAACTCCCTCGGAGGGTAGCGATATGTTCGAGCGGGCCGCGGCTGCCGAACCCGCCGCGGTAGCGGCGCACTACGGCCAACTCGCAGGCGCCGTTGCGTGTGGCGACAGGGTCGTGGATAAATTGCCGACAAACTACCTGTATATCGGTGCCATCCGGCGCGCACTGCCCGGTGCGAAGATCGTGTGGGTACGCCGGAGCCCCCTGGACAGCTGTTTCGCGATGTACCGCACCTTGTTCGGCAGCGCCTATCCATTCACTTACGATTTCGATGAGCTCGCTCGCTACTATGCGGCTTACCACGCGCTCATGCGTCATTGGCGGGAACTCTTAGCGGGGACCATGCATGAAGTCGTTTACGAAGAGTTGGTACTCGACCCCCAACGCCTGGGCGCGTCTCTTGCACGACATTGCGGTCTCGAATGGCGGCCACAGGCCATCGACATTCAGAACAATCGTTCGGTGTCGTTGACCGCGAGCGCGGTGCAAGTGCGACGGCCCATCTACGGCAGCTCCTCCGGCCGGTGGCGCCACTACCGTGCGCATCTCACGCCCTTGACCGCCGCTCTGCGTCGCCACGGCATTTCTCTTCCGGACGACGCGAGCGTGTGAACACGGCCGTCCTCAGGGGTTGAAGCGATACTTCACTTCAACGCCGATGGTCCGTGGTTGCGAGATCAGGTAACGCGGCCGCACTCTGGGGACCTGCAGCTCGATGGTCTCGGATTGCTCATCGCCCAGATTTGCCCGTACGTCGAACAGGTTCTTGGCGAACAGCGAGGTTTCCCAAGGTCCTGTCGTGCCGCCGATGTGCAGGTCTACCATGCTGTAGGAGGCGCGCGGCCGTCCCCCGTCCTGGACGGGGATGACGGAGTAACTGATGCTGCGGCCAGTAAAGCTGTACTGCGGACGCACGAAGGCATTGCCGAACGAGGTTGGAACACTATAGTCCGCCATCAGGGACGCGGTCACCTTGGGAACACCGTTGAGCGACTGCCCGACGACAAATCCGGTCGCGCCAGCCGGTACCGAGGTGATCTTGGCGTCGTCGTAGCCCAGTGCCCAATTCATATTCAGACCGTGAACTGGCGACATGTCGGCTTCGATTTCCGCACCCGTGCTGGTCGCGGTGCCGGCATTCTCCGTCACGCTGTACGTGCAGGCGAGCAGGATGCTCTGCTGGATGTTGTTCCAGTCGATCCGATAGGCCGCGACGCGCAGGTTCATGCGGTTGTCGAACAAGGTGTCCTTGGTACCGACTTCGTAGCTCCACAACGAGTCGCTCTTGAATTGTCCCACGCCCGCGCCGCATTGGCTGGGCACACTGTTGGCGCCGCCGCTGCGAAAGCCCTTCGCGGCGCTCGCATACACCATGGTATCGGCATTGATTTGATACTTGGCGGTGTAGCGCGGCGTGACAGAGTGTTCGCGGTGGCTGGCCCATTCATCCACGAGGCCTCCATCCGTCCATCCGTACAAGTAGGTGTGCTTGGACCAATCTAGTGTCGAGCCCCGGACACCCGCCGACAGTTCGAAGCCCGCGGTCGTGTAAGTGAGGTCTCCGAATTCGGCGGCCTCATTGCTCGTAGTCGGAATCTCTTGTATGTTGGGATAGTAAAAATACAGCGGCTGGCCCGCGAGTACCGGCTCAGTAATGCTCTGATCAGTGAAGCTCTTACCATGATCATAATAGAGGCCGGCGATGGCCTGGACGGGAGCGTCGAAGCTCGATTCGAACCTGATCTCCTGCGTCACCGAATCTGAATCCAGAGAGCTCAATGTGGGGGATGGCAGATACGCCGCCGGCAGCAGACCCGTGGCGTATGTCGGCGCGTAATAGGTTGCCGACGCCTCGGTGTTGTCTTCGTTATCCTGAGTTTCGCGATGAAACCAAGCGCTCGAAGCGATGAAGGCGCCAAAGGCAGTCTTGTACTTCGCCGTCAGGCTGCTGAAAACCCACTCGTCGAGGTAGGATTCTTCGATGTTCAGAGGCCTTACCTGAACTAAATTGTCCGGCGAGTAGTCCGCCAGCGGGAAGCCGTTGCCGCGGTCCGATTGGTAAATCACCATAGGCGTGACCGACAGCCCCGGCAGCGCCGACGGCGTGTAGGCAAGTGTCAGCATGCCACCGTATTGAGAATCGCTGGCGATGTGTTTGTCTTCCCCGACAGCCACCGGTGCGGGGATCGTGTAGCCGGGTGTCGTGACGACGCCATATTCGCGCGTGAACCAGCCCGGCTTGTACGAGGTGTAGGTGCTGAATTTCACTCCCAGTTCGTCGGGTACGAGGGGCAGATTGACGGTACCGGAAAGGTCGTAACCCGCGCCCCCGTGGTTGATGTCGAATCCTTGCGCATCGATGTAGCCGGTGACGCTTTGCGTTTCCGCCGACTTGGTGATCAGGCGGACAGTCCCGCCCATCGCCGAGGAGCCAAATAGCGTGCCCTGAGGGCCGCGCAGCACTTCGACTCGCTCCAAATCCAGCACGCGAGGATCCAACGCGGTGGGCAGAGGGGTGTCGTCGATGTAGAAGCTGGTTGTCGCACCGCCATTTCGATAACGGCCGCCGGTGATGCCGCGGATGGTAATTGTGCGGCCATTCGTGACGCCGTAGTCGCTGCCCGTGCCGTAGGACAAATTGGGGATGCTGTGCGCATAGTCGGTGAAGTCGGCGACGTCAAACTTTTGTAGTGCAGCGCCCGATATTGCAGTCACGCTCAGCGGCACGTCCTGGATGCTTTCGCTGCGCCGTTCGGCCGTAACCGTAACGG